>Ga0116186_1000324_pt1 | contig 59497 bp, 50 predicted proteins | sample AD_JPNNA4_MetaG_FD_89806 | JGI IMG/M metagenome (GOLD analysis project Ga0116186, IMG submission 89806) | Active sludge microbial communities of municipal wastewater-treating anaerobic digesters from Japan - AD_JPNNA4_MetaG | ecosystem: Engineered > Bioreactor > Anaerobic > Digestate | place...
CAGCGCGGCAATTTCCTCGATATCCCGACCGATTGTCCGCAGCGCGACGAGCGCCTGGGCTGGACGGGAGATGCGCAGGTCTTTTTCCGCACCGCTTCCTACAATTACGATGTTGAAAAGTTCTTCTGCAAATGGTTGGCCGACCTTGCCGCAGACCAGGCGGAGGACGGCAGCGTTCCCTATGTCGTACCGAATATATTTGACCGGGAGGGAGGCTCGGCCGCGTGGGGCGACGCCGCCGTCATTATCCCATGGCAGATGTATCTGACTTATGGCAATCAGGGTGTTTTAGAGCGGCAGTTTGATTCCATGACAAAGTGGATCGATTTTATCCAAAGCCGTTCGCGCAACTTTATCTGGAACAAAGGCGACCATTTCGGCGACTGGCTGAACCTTGAAAAGGAGAACGGCGGCAAACCGGCGGACAAACGGATGATCGCCACCGCCTATGCCGCTTATTCGACCGGCCTGCTGGTCAAAGCCGGCAAGGTGCTCGGCAGGGATATGGCGCGCTATGAACAGCTGCATCGGAATATCGTCTGGGCATTCCGGCGCAAATATATCAAGAAAAACGGCCAGGTCAGAGGCGACACCCAAACCGGCTGCGCCCTGGCCCTGAAATTCGGCCTTGCGGATAATAAGGAGGCCGTCGCTTCGCAACTGGAAAAACTTGTTAAGAAGTGCGGCCATCTGACCACCGGCTCTGTGGGAACACCTTGTCTGCTCGGCGCTTTGACGGAGAACGGCCGGGTAAAAACCGCCTATGACCTGCTCATGCGCCGGGAATATCCTTCATGGTTGTATCCCGTCACAATGGGCGCGACGACGATTTGGGAACGCTGGAACGGGATGTTCCCCGACGGCACCCTGGCCGACAAGGGGATGAACTCGTTCAACCATTATGCTTACGGGGCGGTGGGCGAATGGCTGTACGGCACCGTCGCCGGCATCAACCCCGACGAAAACGCTCCGGGCTTCCGGCACATTGTCTTTCAACCCGTACCCGACGAACGCCTCTCGTTTGCGCGCGCTTCGCTCGAAACGCGGCACGGCCTTGTCGAAGCGGGCTGGAAACGTGAAAACGGCAAAATCATTTATACGTTTACGGTGCCGCAAGGCTGCTCGGCGAGCGTCCGGCTCGGCGGCGAAAGCCGCGAAACAGGCCCCGGCACCTTTACCTTTGAACAGGAGGGCTGACATGGTTGCTGATACTTTGGCAAATCTCGGGATATATTCCCCTCTGAATCCGTATATCGAAAAGGCGGCGGAATATATCGAAGCGTTCCAAAAACAGCCGGCCGCCGACGGCAGGTACCCGCTCGACGGCGACCGATTCTTTGTGATTGTCCAGCGCTATGCCACATCGTCCCGCGAAGGCAAGCATTTCGAGGCGCACAGGAAATACATCGACCTGCAGGCGGTGCTCAAAGGGCGGGAAACCATTGCGTGGGCGCCGCTCGAAGAATTGTCGGAGATATCCGAGGAGTTTTCCAAAGGCGGCGATATCGCTTTCTATGACGGGAAGGAGCGCATGGCGGTCAAACTGCGCGAAGGGTGGTTCGCCCTGCTTTTCCCCGGCGACGCGCATATCCCCTGCGTCGCGCTCGGCAAGCCCGCAGAGGTGGTCAAACTCGTTTTTAAAATAAGAATGGAATCTTAAAGGACGCCCAACTGTTTCAGCGCGATATAGGTCATCGCAAGCCCCAGCGCCACAAAAATACCGCCCGTCACCCGCGCCAGCACTTTTTCGCTGACACGGTTGGCGAAATGAGCACCGAGCAGGCCGCCGGCGATGGTGCCGGCGCCGATGACAAGGCCTGCCAGCAGATCGATGTTGCCCCTCGCGCCGTGGCCGACGGCGCCCGACAGCGCCGTGATCGCCATGATGAGCGTCGAGGTGCCGATGGCTTTATGCAGCGGCAGCCGCACCACGAACAGCAGCACAATTAAAAAGTTGATACCGCCGCCCGCGCCGGCGACGCCGCTGATGATGCCCAAAACGAAACCGATGCCCAGCGAGGCGAGATTGGTCTGCCAACCCGGCTTCAGCCGCGCCGGCCGGTCGATTTTTGACAGGCTTTTGCCGGTATTCGCGCCGCGCACCAGCATAAAGACGCCGAAAAGAGCCAAAAAGATTCCGAAAGCGCTGCCGAAATCGGATTCGGGGATCAGGTCCGCGAACATGGCGCCCAGCTGCGCGCCGCCGACCGATCCCGCCGCGATCCAGAAGCCGCGCTTGAGGTCGATATTTTTGTTTTTAAAATAGGTGTAGGAAACAACAATCGAGCCGATGACGTCAACCATCAGGCTGGTGCCGATGGCCTGCTGCATGGTGAAATGCATTCCCATGCTCAGCGCGGGAATGACCACCATCACGCCGCTGGCGCCGATGAGGCTGGTCATGCCCCCGCTGCAGATACCCAAGCCGATGAGCAGCAGAACGGTTACAACATCCATGGATTTCTCCTAAGGCCGGCGAAGCGTCTTTAACAACAACGGACACACGCATCGATGTGTCCGTTGAGCTTTGCGCCTGTTCTTGTCAAATACCGGCCAGGCGGTTGAGGGGTCCCTGATAGGCTTCGATTTTCAGGTCCATGACGTCTTTCATCAAAACCGGCTCGCCGAGCGTGGCGGATTCATAGATTGCCATGGGAACGCCCATCGCCTTATATCCTGTCATGGCGTCAACCTCCACCTGCCTGAGGCCGTTGAGCGCGTCGAAGTGCTGTTTCCACTCGATGGCCAGCGTGTCCTGAAGCCCGTAAGGGAAGTATATGTCCTTTTCCTCCTCGCTGAGCGTTTCGATGAACGCTTCATACAGGTCGTTGAGCGGATAAACGAGTTTCTGTTTGCCGTTGTAAATACCTTCTCCCCAAAACGCCGCGCCTTCGGACCCGTAGATGACGTTGGAACGGTCCACTTTTCCGGGCGCGGCCCGGGTAACCAGCCAGGTGCCGATGACGCCGTTTTCAAACTCAAGGATAGCGAACGTCGTATCCTCAACCGTTGCTTCAATGGGCTCTTTCAGCGTGGCGGGGTCAATCGCTTTCAGCGACCGCGTCTTGCGGAAATGCGCGTAACGTTTTTCAAGCACCGCCTGCTCATAATCGGCCATATCCGCGTATTCCTGGTAGCGTGTATTGTCGAAACTGGCCATCACGGCCGTGACCTTGCGCACGTCGCCGAGGTTGTATTGGAACAGGTCGGAGTGGTGCACCCCGCCGTCAAAGGTCCAGGCGCCGCCGGCGATGTCAATGTGGTCGCGCCAGTCCCAGTACCATTTTCTTTCGCCGATGTCCATCCAGACCAGCAGACGCGGCGTGCCGATGAGGCCGCTTTGTATCGCCCAATGGAGCGATCTTTCCTGAGGGGAGAGGCGGTAGTTTTCAAAAACATGCAGCAGTTTGCCGGTTTCCCGCGCCTTGTCCATAATCAGTTTCGCCGCTCTCATGGTAAAACCGAGCGGCTTTTCGGTGATCACGTTCAGCCCCGCTTCCATCGCCATCATTGCAGAGGTGTGATGATTGATATGGGGGGTGAAAACTGCGGCGGTATCGATTTCTTTTTCATTTTGGAGCATATCGGCCAGGTCGGCATATACCCTCGGCTTGTGCCCTAAGATGGTTTCAAACCTTACGGCAAAATCTTCCGCCCGCTCTGGGATGATATCGCAGCAGGCGGCGATATCGAAATCATGGCAGCCGGCCTTCCAAAGTTTAATGAGGTCGCGCAGGTGCGCATTTGCCATACTTCCGCAGCCGACGAAAGCAACTGTCGTTTTTTTCATTTTAGTCTCCCGTTATTTTATTTGGCTTGCGAGCGCATCACGTCATGGCGGAACCGTAGTTGGCGCAGCCGCACCCATCGGCCATTATATCACTTCCGTGTTTTGGGCTTCAATACTTTCTGCCGGTGCTTCAGGATAATCCCCGCCGCCGTGCTTCCGGCTATCGTGAAAACGCCAAGGGCCAGTAACGGCGCGATAGCCTCTCGGTCCCGCTGTGCCGTGTCCGGGCTTTCTTCGGGGCTTTCGGGCGCCGGGGACCACGGCGGTTCCGGATTTTCCGAGGGGCGATATCTTTCCGCCTGCAGCAACCGCCGCAACGTATCAAACAGGGCTTCGTTTGCATCGAAACTGTTCTCCGCCGGGCAGTCAGCCGATTGTTTTTCCCCGTCTGCCGGTTCAACGCCTGTGCTGTCATAGGCCAGCCAGCCGAAGCCCAAGCCGCTGCAGGCGTACAGCAAATCATCCCGGATGCCGCTGCCCGGACGGATGTCCACGAGCGCGGGAACCCGCAGGGCGGCCCTGCTGCCGAGGCCCCCGATGAACGCTTTCGCTTGCGTATCTGACAAATTGCGGCCGTGCAGGCGGTACATCACGTTTTCCCAACGGTACTGTTCCGGGTCCGGCAGATTTTGCGTGTTCCAGGCTGTTTCGAGCATGATGATACGGTTTGGGTCAACGGCGCGCACGGCACGGTAAAGGCGGTTATAAAAGCACCATAGCAACCGTTCCTTGCCGCTTCTGCCGGCCATTGCACCCGCCGCTGCGCCGCCAACGAGGTCAAACGCGGCGACGGCAGGGTTGCCCGCGAAACGGCAGGCCGCCTGCCGCCAGATTTCGATGATTCTGTTGCGCAGCCGCAGGCCGTCGAGCGTGCAGTCCAGCCAGCCGGCCGAGCCGTTGTTTTCATTGTCAGTTGAGCCGCTTTGATTAACTTGTGCGAGGTCCAAAGCGACAATCGCATAAATGCCGCGCCTGGCGCACTGTTCGACCGTCCGTTCAAGGCGGTCCAAGCAGGCTGCAAAGGCACCGTTTCCTTCGGGGGCAGTCTTATCGCCGGCTTGAACGGGATAATGAAACGGCAGACGCACACAGTTGACGCCGATCTCTTTGATGGTATCTAGCACTTTTTCCGGTATCCAGGGTTTTTCGCCCGGTTTTGCCGCCCGCCGGGCTTTCTGCGTGCCGCAATGCTGTCCGGATATTTCAAGGGGTTCCGCGAGGCGTCCGGCGCCGCGCAGGGCAACCGTTTCTCCGCGGGCATTGACTGTTTTGACGCCCTCGGTATGCAGGGCATCGCTATCGGCAATCATGCCAAGCGCGCGGACGCTCAGGAGGTAGCCGCCGGCGATATGGACGAAAGCAGAGAACAGGCCGGCGGCGGCGCCCGTCAGCGCGGCGCTTTTCTCTTGATCCCGCATCGAAGCCGCCTCCTTTCACGGGCATAAAAAAACGCGGTAAAGCACAGCAGGGCTGCGGCTGCGCCAAGGGCGTCGATCATCAGGTCGTATAACTGGCACGCGCGCCCCGGAACAAAATGCTGGTGGAGTTCGTCCGTAATGCTGTAAACGGCGGCGCATAAAAATGCTGAAAGCGGTTTGTTTCTGCCGAAAGTATAACGAAAAGAGAAAAAAAGCAGAGCGGCCAGCACGAAATATTCGGCGGCGTGAGCCGAATCCCGTAAAAAGTTTTCGCTGATGGTGAAAGGCAGCCAGGCGAGCAGTTTCACCAGAAGCCCCGAACTGACCTCGACCGATTCCTGCGCGTTTTGAGCGGATAAGAAAAATATCGCCGCCATCAGCGCTGCCGAAAAGATCCAAAACACAGCCGCTGCCGTTTTTGATTTTACCGATGCCAATATGCCGTCCCCCTTTGAGCGGTTCAATCCGTTAAAACGGCGGTGTCGAAAAAGACATGTTCGCCGGCAGGGGAGGTATAAACCCCGGACACGCCCTGCGCCTGGACGAAGAAGCCCGAACCTTTCCACAGCGGCATCGCCGCGCCGCTGCCGAACAGGATGCGCTCCGCTTTTGCGCACATAGCCGCCGAGCCTTCCCGGGTCAGGGCGGAAAAGGCCTTTGCGACGGTTTGCTCATAGACGGCGGACTTCAGGTTCGTGTAGTTGCTGGCCCCTCCCGGGCCGATATCGCGCAAAAATTCTTCCGCCCGGGTACTGCGGGCGGTCAAGGGTGCGGCGGCTGCCTGATATTGGCCGCTTTCAAGGCGCTCGATGAGTTCGTTTTCCGGCAGCGTTTCGATCTTGACAGCCAGCCCGACGCCGATGATTTTCTGCCACTTTTGTACGGCCTGTTTAAGAATATTCTCATGTTCGGCCAGGCAAATCAGTGTCACGGCGGCGCTTGTTTTTTCCGTGGCCTTACAGTAAGCGTTCCAATGGGCTTTGGCCGCCGCGGGGTCAAAATCAGGCAGGCCGCCGCTGTCATCCGGCCAGCGGAAAGCGGTGCCGCCGACGGTGCAGCAGGCCGGCACGAGCGTGTATGAAAGTTCCAAACCGCTTCCCTGCGTCACATTCGGGTCGAAAGACCGGCACAGCGCCAGACGCAGCCGGGTGTTTTGCGTGGTTTCATCCGCGCAGTTGAAAAGCAGGGCGAAGGTGACGTTGCCGATTTCCTTGAGCGTAATGCCCTCGGTCAGCGCCGCTTCACGCGCGCGGCCGCCTTCCAGCACGGCGGCAGCGTAAACGCCTGAAAGCAGTTTCTCATAGGCGGTTTGCGCGTCAACACCCAGGTAGAACGTCACGCCCGACGGTTTGACCTGCCGCGCGCGCCAGCTGTCTTCGTTTTTTTCCAGCCGCAGCGACTTTTCCGCGGTCCATTTGGAGAGATAAAACGGGCCGTTGCACAGCAGCAGCGACACATCCTTGCCGTATCGGCCTTTTGTCGCCTCAAAAAACGTTCGGCTGCACGGCAGCGCGACCGGCATGGCGAGCACTGCGGCCGGGTCACGGTCTTTGCTCTCCAGCGTAATAGCGAGCGTATCGTCGGCCAGCGCCTTGACGCCGAGCCGGTCTGTTCCCATTTTCCCGGCGTTGATTTTCCCGGCGTTTTTGATGATGAACAGTGCGCGCGCCGCGGGGGAACCGGTCGCGGGATCCACCGCCCGCCTCAGAGCATATACAAAGTCGTGCGCCGTTACACGGGAGTCAAAAGTCTTTTGATAATTGTCGCCCAAAACGTCTTTGTGTGCCGGCAATACATGCCATTTTTCATTTTGCCGGAGCCTGTAGGTATATACCAGACCGTTCTCGGACACCTCGACACTTTCGGCTGCCGCCAGAACGGGATTTCCGTCCGGTCCCGTGCGCGTCAGCCCTTCCAGACAGTTGAGCGCGACGGTCGCGGAGTCCGGGTCGTTCAATATCTGCGGGTCCAGCGTCAGCCGTGCCGTCTCGAGCGGGTAAGCAAAATTGCCGCCGGCGTTGTCCGAAGCGCAGCCGGCCAAAGCGGCCATAAGGGCCGCGCACAGGAGAACAGCCGCCGTTTTTCTTATCGTCATCATCATTCCGGTGTCTCCCGGCCGTCTTTTAACGCCGACGGCTCAGCCGCGGCGGGAAGTCTGCCCTTGAGTTTCAAACCCGGGAAGCCGGCCTGCCTGAGCGCTTCAAAAACGCCCACTGCGACGCAGTTGGAGAGATTGAGGCTTCTCGCCGGGTCCGTCATCGGAATGCGCACGCAGTTTTTCTTATTCGCGGCCAGCAGCTTTTCGGGCAGGCCTGCGGTCTCTTTTCCGAACACCAGATACACGCCGCGCGGGTAGTCGGCGTCGCAGTACCGTTTTTCCGCTTTCGTCGAGAAATAAATAAAAGGGCCGGTATTTTTTGTGAAAAACTCGTCCAGATTGTCATATACCGTTATGTCCAGCATATGCCAGTAGTCGAGGCCCGCCCGTTTGAGTTTTGCGTCGCTGATTTGAAAACCCATCGGCCCGACCAGATGCAGCCGCGCGCCCGTGGCTGCGCAGGTCCTCGCCACATTACCCGTGTTCTGCGGGATTTCGGGCTCCACCAGAACGACGTTGATGTCATGTGAACGCGGCGGCCGGCGCCGCGGCCGGTCCGCTCTACTTTGACCCATTGGCGTTATACATGTCCATGGCTTTGTTGATATCTCCCACGACGATGAGTTCCACCGCGCCGCATACATTCGGGATCAGCGTGCCGAGGGCCTTGAGCTCCTCCGCGGAGAACCTCGATAAAACCCAATCCCCCAGTTCCATTTCTTCATGCGGCTTGGGTCCGATTCCGACTTTAACGCGGGGGAAGCCGCTGCTGCCGAGATGGCTGATGATGCTGGCGACGCCGTTATGCCCGCCGTCGCTGCCGCGGGGCCTGACACGGACCGTAGCGAACGGCAGGGACACGTCGTCGAATATGACAACGACTTTCTCCGGCGGGATTTTATAGAAACCGCACGCCTCGCGCAGGCTCAGTCCGCTTTCGTTCATATAAGTCTGCGGTTTCATCAGCAGGCAGCAGCGGCCGCCGATGTCGGCCTTTGCCGTCAGCGCGCGGAATTTGATTTTATTGATTTTTACGCCGTGCCGGTCAGCCAGCGCGTCTATAAAAAGAAAACCCGAATTGTGACGGGTTGTCTCATATTGCTTCCCCGGATTGCCCAGGCCGGCGACGATGTATTCCGGGCCGCCGGATGCCCGTTTTCGCATGCTGAACATGTTGCGCTCCGTTTTTTGTATCAGTTATCCGTAATGGCAACGCTGAGTTTCTCCTGCGGGACTTCGTTGCCCTGCTCGTCGATCTCGGGGCTGGGCGAAAAAATCAGCCGGATACCGTAACTTTTGATTTTTTCCTCTATTTGTTTTTCGCTGATATTTTTGTCGTTGACAAGAACGGTGATATAAACCTTTTCCGCAGTATCGTCCGGGATACCGATTTCCCCGTCGGATACGGTGCAGATCCATATTTTTTCCTTGCCGTTGTCGGGGATTTCATAGGAATAAACCGTCACCGGCCCGCCCGTTTTGTTTTCCACCTCCACCTCGACGACGAAGGAAGACCAGTAATCTTTTCCGCCGAGAACGGATTCAACCTCTTTGCCGGTGAAACCGTACATGCTGCCGAGAATTTTCTTGTAATGCTTCGCGAAACGTTCGTCACGGTAGATTTCCAGCGCGGAATCGCTCCGCTGAAAAGAGACATACGTGGCTTTCAGGCTGCCTTTGTTGGTGAACAGCAACGTCAGCGCAAGCGCTGCGGCGGCGATGCCCACTGCCGCCGCGGCAATCAGAATCTTCCTTTTTTTCATTTGCCCTCCTCCGGGAGATGCTGCCGCTTGTATGGCTTCTTCCTGCTCACCCAGTCTTTGATATTGACTTGTTTCGCTCTTGCGATGGCCAGCGCGTTGGCCGGTACGTCTTCGGTGATGGTGGAGCCGGCGGCCGTGTAGGCGTCCCTGCCTATTTTCACCGGAGCGATCATGCTTGTGTCGCAGCCGATGAACGCGCCGTCGCTGATGGTGGTTCGCAACTTTTCCCGCCCGTTGTAATTGACCGTCGCGCAGCCTGAGCCGATGTTGACATCCCTGCCGACATCGGCGTCCCCGATATAGGAGAGATGCGAGATTTTCGTCTCGTCTCCGACCACCGCGTTCTTGACCTCGACAAAATTGCCGATGCGCACCTGATTGCCTATGTGCGTGCCGGGCCGGATGCGCGCGAAGGGGCCGACCTGCGCATCTTTGCCGATATGGCTTTCGAAACACTGGGTATTATTAAGCGACGCGCCGTCCTCGATAAGGCTGTCCTCGATAAAGGTGTTGGGGCCGATTACGCAATGGGAGCCGATGACGGTTTTGCCCTTGATAATACATCCGGGCAGAATCAAGGTATCCGCGCCGATGAGCACGTCGGGCCCGATGATTACGCCGTCCGCGCAGGGAATGGAGACTCCTTCCATCATCTGGCGGTTGAGTTGGTATTGTCTGGCAATCGCGTTGAGCTTGGCCAGCTGGACACGGTCGTTGGCGCCGAGCACAATGTCGGGAATGCGTGAATTGAAAGCGGTCGCGTTGAGACTCTGGCTGAGGATGATTTCCACCGCGTCGGTCAACTGAATTTCTTTTTTTCTTCCGGCTGCGGAAAGTTCGCGGAAAGTCGACAGTTTTCCCAGCGCGTTGAGCAGGGCCTGGCAGTTGAACCAGTACGCGCCCGAATTGACTTCGTTGATCTGCTTTTCGTTCTCGCTGGCGTCCTTTTCTTCCACGATGCGCATCAGCTGCCCGCTCGAACTGCGGACAATGCGGCCGTACCCTTGCGGATTGTCGATTTTGGAGGAGATGACGGTCGCCTGGTTGACGGCGCGTACGTGGAAATTCAGTGCGCCTTTGATGGTTTCCGCGTCGATGAACGGGGCGTCGCCGTTGAGGATGAGCACATTCGCGCTGCCGTGGCGGGTGATGAAGTCTTTGGCCTGCATTACCGCATGGCCGGTGCCGAGCAGTTCCTGCTGATAGACGGTTTCGACACTGTCGCCCAGATGTTTGCGCACTTCATCGCTCAAATGCCCCACAACGACACAAATGTCCTCGATACCGCTTTCTCTGACACCGTCGATGACCCAGTCGATCATGGGTTTGAATAAAACTTCCGCGAGCACCAGGGGCTTGGCGCTTTTCATGCGGGCGCCTTCGCCGGCGGCGAGAATAACGGCACAGTCCTTTTTCATATCAACCCTTCCTTTCAGCAAGCGTCATGCGGTTTTCAATGCCGGAGGGCGGTTGAGCCGGTTGAACTCCGGTTAATTATTATACTCCTTTTTTGTTCTTTTTGCGCGCAGTGCGGCCAAAGCGGCAAGACCGGCAAAACACAGCAGATAAAGAGCGCCGTTCGCTTCGTTCGAACCGGTTAACGGAATGGCTTCGTCAAAGACGGTGTCCGTTTCGCCGGCCGGCTGCGACTGCTGCGCAGGCGAAACGCCGCACGCCTGCGGCACGCCGGACCGGAGGGTTATGTCCGATGAAACCGGAACGGATTTGCTTGCCTTCTGCGTAACGACGGTATTTTGCGTATTGTGCTGCGGCGCGGGGCTGCCGCCTTGCTCGGCGCCGGCCGGGGTTTCGGTTTCTGCGGTCGGCGCGGCGGCTTTTTGCAGCGCGAAAGAATCAATTCGTGCCGTTTTGCCGTTGTCGACGGTGTAAGCGTCGAAATACAGCGTGCTGCCCTCGATTTGAACCGCCGAAAAGACAGGCAGTTCGACTGCTGCCGTCCGTTCCGCTTTCGGGAATTGAAGCCGGGTCATCAGAGCGCTCTTGGGCGGATAATATTTAACGCCCGCGCAAGCGCTGATGGCATAGACGGTGCCTTCGGGTTCGATTTTTGCCTGATAATTCCTGCCGTCGAAGGCAAGCTGTCGGGTCTCGCTTATTACAACTTTGTTGCCGCTCATGACGCCGGTTCTCAGGTAAACATGGTCATGGCCCTGCAGCACCAGGTCAATGCCGAGCTGCGGCATCAGCGATGCGAGCTGCTTGCGGAGGGCTTTGACGTCGCTGTCGTCATAATGGGAGCCGTTGGAATACATCGCCTTATGCAGCGAGACGATTTTCCACTGTGCGCCGCTGGCTGCCGTGTCGGCTTTCAACCAGGCCAGCTGGCCGTCGCTGAGCGCGCCGTCCTCGCTTAAATCATTGGTGTTCAGCACGATAAAATGTGCGTTTTGATAATCAAAGGAATAGTAAACGCCGCTGCTGCGGTCCTGCGCCGGTGCGTCGGGCAGCAGGAAATTCTCGTCGAGCGCAAAGCCTTTCTCTTCGTGATTGCCTGCGGTCGTCATCAAGGCAGTGCTTCTCAGGTTTTCGGCAGCGGTATTGAAAAGCCAGCCGTACTGGCGGACGTTCGCCGCGTTGTCGACCAGGTCTCCGCTGCTGAGGATGAACTTAGCCTGCGGGTATTGCTTGAAAGCCGTGTCGACCACATCTGCCCAAACGCGGTATTGCGCTTCGTTTTGCGCCTGCGGGTCGGTCATATGCAAGAAGGCGAAGCGGTCCGAATCGCCCGCCGTTTCGATGACGCCCGCCGGGCTCCACCAGCCTTTGGCGGCGTCGCCGATACGGTAGAAATACTTGCTGCCCGGTTTCAGGCCTGTCAGGCGGATTTCATGCCGAACCAGCGGAAACGCATACTCCAAAAAGCCCGCGATGCCCAAGTCAGCCCCGGGGTAAGACCTCGTCACCCTCTCGCTCGAGGAAATAATGCCGGCGTTGCGGGTCGGGATGCCCCTAAAAACGGGAGCCTCGCCGAAGGGTATCAGTTCGATATCAGACCCCGTAACGCTGTATTTGGTCAGCCAGGTAATGTTCCTGGTGCTGCGTGCGTCATTGCCGAAAGTCACCGCGACGTTGGAAGGCAGCCGGTAATCCGCCACCGTGGGGATGACCTCGACGCTTCCGCTGTAAGTCAGAACGACGACGCTGTCCTGTTTAAACCCGGGGTTGGTGTCGGTGACCAGGCAGCCGAGCATCTGTGAGATGGTGGCGCCCCAGGCGTCAAACTGGCTGGACGTCAGGTACTCGCCGGTGAAATATCCGAGAACGCCCTCGACAGAGTCGTATTGCGCGGGCAGCACCGACAACGTGGACTCGATGATGTTGGTGAAAGAGTTATCGCCGCGGAAGATGACGTCGATGAGCGCCGTGAGCATGACGCCGACGATGTGCAGCGCGGTGTCGGGCGGGAATAGAGAGCCCGGGTTGAATTTCAGCGACGCGAGGATTTCACTCAGCAGCAAATCATCAATCACGACATCAACAAGCCGGTCATAGAGCGCCTTGGCGTTGCTGCCGTCGGCGAATCTCGCGAGCACGTCGTGTAAAAACAGATCGTCGCCGATGTCCTCGTCCCCGGGGTAGAGCGTGGCCAGGATGCTGTAGGATGCGTCCTGAAGAGTCCCCGGTTTTGCCGGATCGCCGAAACCGAGCGTTTCAATGAATTTGGTGCAGGGCAGGTCGGAAACGGGCATGGACATCAGGCCGTCGGCGATTCGGCGGATAACACCCAGCACGCGCGCGGGATCGTTGATGTACACCTCGTCGATTTGTGCGGCAAGGTCGCCGGCGAAACTCATGATGTTGCGCGAAGTGAACAGGTCCGTTTTGCCGACGGCAAGACCCTTGCCGAGCGCGTTTGCGAGAATGCTCTCCAAATCGATGCCTTTTTGCTGCAGATAGGCCAGCAGGCCTCCCCCTTCGCGGATATCGTCAAAAATATCCGAAAGGTAGGTTTCCGCCATATCGACGGCAAAATCCGGCAGGCCGGTCTTGCCGTAAGTCTGCCCGAAAGAAAAGGTGTTCCTGTACGGCTTTTCATACACCTTGCCGTCCGCCTGAATCTGTGTCACGCAATCGACGTCGAAGGTGTTAAACTGTGCGCTGACGCCTTTGCCGGCGGGCTCGAAAAGCACTTCGCGGAAGGTGTTCGGGAACCCCGTCAGCGAGGCGGTTGAACAGTCGGTAATCGTTTCGCCCCGGTCGGTGACATGGCTGGCGATATTGCTCGTATGCATGTGGCCGGTGAAAACATAGCGCATGCCGGCGTCGGCGAGCGTTTCGGTCGTTTCCAGCCAGTTGTCCACGACAAAATCCTGGAAAACGGAAGGTTCGATTTCAAACTGAGGGACCAGACTGTGATGGGCCATGCCGATGACTGTCTCGCCGCAGGCCGCCGCCTCGGCTGACTGCCGCAAGATCCAGTCCATCAGTTCAGGGGTGATATTGCCGCCGGTTTTATGTTCGTTCAGCCCGTGGGGGGTACTGTCGCTGCTGTATTTGCACGCGTCGATGACAATCAGGCGATAACCGCCCTCGAGGCGCGCGGCATAGGAGAGCATGCCCGCTTTCTTCCCCGGGGGAGGCGTATAGGTGCTGCATGCGAGGTCATAACCGAGGTTGGCATATATCTGCTTAAACTCCTCGGGGCTTGTTGCCAGCGTTTTTTCGGGGCGGTTGTTCTCGAAGGTCGTCGCGCCGCTGTTGTTGATATCGTGGTTGCCGTTGATGACCAGAACCTGAATGCCGCTGCGCCGCTCGAAATCTTCCAGTTTCCCGGCCAGTTCCGCATGGCCGGCGTATTCGCTGTCCTTGGTCAAATCACCGGGGATGAAGATGTATTTGCAGCCGTTGGTCCGCGCGTGCTGCTCGACAGCATCGAGCGCCGCGCCCAGCAGCGCTTCGCACTGGGCGTCCTGCCGCGCGTTGTTCTCGCAGTATTGCCGCCAGGCGTCGCCCTTGTCGCCCATGAGCGACTGAGGATAATAATGGATGTCCGATAAAACGGCCGCCTGCAGAGGCGCCCTTGGCACGGAAACGGCGGCGTCCGCCGCGGGCTGCACGCACGCGAGTACAAGAACCATCGCCAGCGCCGCCGCTGCTGTTTTGAAAAAAGAACGCTTGTGAAACATGAAACCGGTACGCTCCTTGCAAAAATGATCCCGCGCTGCGGCGGGAGGGGACTATTCAGATGGTTTTTAAAAATCGATTGAGGTTTTTCACCATGTGGGGCACACCGGAGACAATCTTCCCGAGGCCTTTGCACGGGTGGTCTCCGTTGAGGATCATCAGCAGTCCTCCGGCCATTTTTTCGGTAAACAGGCCGCCGCTCATGGTCACGAAGTTGCGGAATGGCGTCTGCAGCGCGACCGCGGCCATCATGCCGGAGTTCGGCCCTTTGTCGGCAAGACGCATTACGAAGGTGATGAAATCGCACAGCCGGCCGCCCCACTTGGTTTCCTGCGCGTTTTCGAAATTGTCGGTCAGTTCGACCGGTTGTCCGGCCTCGCGGAATGCGGGGGGCAGCGGGTAGCCCAGCAGCGCTTCAAATTGCTCGGGTTCAACGTCAAGCACGTCGCCGGTATAATAGCGCGGCGCCTTTTCCCGCAGGTCCGGCATAGGCGTTTCGGGTCCCTGCGCGGCGACTTCGACCTCGGCGCGCAAACGAATATCTGCCGATGAAGCGCCTGCGAGGATTTCAAACAGGCCGCTTTCGACGCACCAGTCCTTTGTCAGCGTGTTGTAGAAGGCGAAAGCCCTTTGGTCAAGTTTGAACGTGACTTCTTTTTCTTCACCCGGCTCCAAAGCGACCTTCTCGAATCCTTTGAGTTCTTTCTCCGGGCGGAAGACGGTGCTTTCCTTGTCCGCTACGTACAGCTGCACGATTTCGGCTCCTGCCCTCGCGCCGGTGTTCTTTACGCGCAGCGAGACGGTCAGGCCGTCTTCTGCCTTGATTTTTTTGCTTGACAGGCGAAGGCCGCTGTAAGCGAACGAGGTGTAGGAAAGGCCAAAGCCGAAGGGGAAAGCGACGGGACGTTTTGCTTTTTCATAATAACGGTAGCCCACATAGATGCTTTCCCTGTATTCGACCGTCATCGGGTTGCCGGGGAAGTGACGGGCGCCGGGCGTGCATTTTTCACAGCAGGGGTAGGTCTCCGCCAGTTTGCCGGAAGGATTGACCGCGCCGGTAAGAATATCCGCCGCCGCTTTCGCGCCGGCCTGTCCGGCCAAATAGGTGTTGAGCAATCCCTTGACGTTGCCAAGCCAGGGCATGGAGACCGGCGAACCGCCCGCGAGGACGACCACCGTATTCCGGTTGGCGCGGCTGACCGCTTCGATGAGTTTGTTATGCGAGGCCGGCAGGTCCATATGCGTGCGGTCGAAACCTTCGGACTCGTAATCTTCCGTCAGTCCCGCGAAGACCAGCGCGGTGTCGCTCGCGCGGGCGGCTTCGACGGCTTTTGAAATGAGCTCGGCCGACGGCGTCGGGGACTTCCTGCTGTAGCCGGGCGAATAAACCGTATTGACGCCCAGAGCCCGCAGGCAGTCGAGCGCGTTTTCCATGCGCGTGGGGTTGATCAGCGAACTGCCGGCGCCCTGATAACGAGGGAATCTTGCCATTTCTCCGATGACAGCGACTTTCGCGCCTTTTTTCAGCGGCAAAACGCCGTCATCGTTTTTCATCAGCACCAGGGAACCGGCGGCCACTTTGGCAGCCAGGCGGTGCTGTTTGTCCGGGTCGAACGGGTAGCCGTTTTCGATTTGCGCCGCGGCTTGCGCCACAACGGCAAGAATCAGCCCGACGCATTTGTCGAGCGCCTCTTCGCTCAGCCGCCCTTCGCGCACGGCTTTCAATATTTTCGCCGCATTGACCCCTTTGGACGAGGGCATTTCCAGGTCGTTGCCGGCGGCAATGCCTTTGACCCTGTCGTTGACGGCGCCCCAGTCGCTGACGACCAGCCCTTCGAAACCCCATTCGTCGCGGAGAATCCGCGTGAGCAGCAGTTCGTTTTCCGCGCAATATTCTCCGTTGAGGCGGTTATAAGCGCACATAACCGTTTTCGGCTGCGCCTTCTTGACGGCTGTTTCAAAAGCCGGCAGGTATATCTCGCGCAGCGCCCTCTCATCGACAACGGCGCTGACGGTCATGCGCCTGGTTTCCTGGTTGTTTGCCGCGTAATGCTTCAGGGACGTGCCCACGCCGCGCGACTGCACGCCGTTGATAAAGGCGGCCGCCATTTCGCCCGCCAGGAGCGGGTCCTCGGAAAAATACTCGAAGTTTCGCCCGCACAGCGGCGAACGTTTGATGTTGACCCCCGGGCCCAGAAGAATGGATACTTTCTCCTTTTTGCACTCGTCGCCCAGCGCCTGCCCCATTTCGTAAAGCAAAGCGCGGTCCCAGGAGCATGCGGTCGTCACCGCGGTCGGAAAACACACGGCCGGCACGCTGCCCAGCAGTCCGGCGCTTTTAAGCGCGGGGTCCCTCTTCCGCAGCCCGTGCGGGCCGTCGCACATCATGACCGAGGGGATGCCGAGCCTCGCGACGGCCTTGGTGTGCCAGAAATCTTCGCCGTCGCAAAAAGCCGCTTTTTCCTCCAGCGTCATCTCGGCAACGATGTCCCCGATTTCATCCGCGGTAAATGTTTTTTTCACTGGCATAGTCTTCTCCCTGTTGATAACGGTTGTTCAGAAACCGTAATATTTCAGCCAACGCGCGCACAAATCGCTCCAGCATACGGTCAGCGGATGGAAGGGCGACTCTGCGGGATGGGCGTAATTGATTTTGTCCGATAAGGCCTGCCCGTGCTCGCCGTACGGGAAAATGTGCAGTTCGACAGGCACTTTGTTTTTGCGCAGATACTCCGCGAGCGCCATCGACGTTTTGAAATTGACGAGCATATCTTCAAAGGACTGCCAGATGAAAGCGGGCGGGAACTGCATCCCGGCTTCGGGTTTATGGTTGAAATAGGACAGAAGGCTGAATTCGTCGTCGTCTTCTTCCTCCTGCTCGTCTACCAGAAAGACCGCCGCGTAGCACAGCACCGCCGCGGCCGGACGGCAGGGGCGGCGCTCGACGGGGTCCGCGGCGTCCGGGTTGCCGTCGTCGCCGGCAAAGCAGGTGCTCGCCGCGAGGTTCCCGCCGGCGGAAAAGCCAAGCACGCCGATTTTTTCGGGGTTGATATTAAACTCCCCGGCGCGGTGCACCAGCTGGCGGACGCAGCGCTTCGCGTCGGCAAGAATGGTGCTTTTGGCGTAAGGTGTGATGCGGTAATCGAGCACGGCGGCGTTGATGCCGGCCATATTCAGTTTTTCCGCGACGACGATGCCCTCGCTGGTGGATTTGAATGTGTAGCCGCCGCCCGCCATCACGACGACGCAGCCGCGCCCCTCGCCGCCCGGCGCGGGCAAAAAGACAAAACTCGGCGCCGGCTGCCTGTATGCCTCGACAAAATCCGGAACCTCTCCGTCCCAAAGGGGATGGCGTTCGAAACGGTCGAGATCGGCCTGCCAGCGGATGTTGCGTTCGGTGTTGTCCTCAAAATCAATGATGGTCGGCATGGGGCATTCTTCCTTTCAAATGTTATCCGCTGACAGGTCTTGCGCGGTTTGTTCCAAACCCAGCAATTCGGCCGCCGCGGAGTATTCAATTTGGTCGACGCTTTTGAGTTTGACCTGAATCAGCCTGTTCCTGTCCTGCGCTTCGCCGATGGACTGGCCGGCCTCGTCGATTTTTCTCTTTGCCTTGTCGAGCAGGCCGCCGAATTTGTCGTATTGGGCCTTCGCGGCAGCCAGCAGGGTGCGCACCTCGTTGGCTTTGTCGTTGATGGCGACCGCCTTGAATCCCATGGATAAGGAATTCAGCAGCGCGGTGATGGTCGCCGGGCCCGCAATCATGATGTTCAGTTCGCTTTGCAGCCTCTCGGGCAGCCCCGTCCTCGAGGAGGCAATCTCCGCGTAAAGCCCCTCGGTGGCGAGATACATAATGGCGAAGGGGGTCGTTACGGGGACGTTGATATACTTTGCCTCGGTTTTCGCCTCGAGGTATATTCTCGCCTCGAGCGCTTTTCGGGCGCTTTGCAGGGCCTCCGCGTCCGCTTTGTCGGCGGCGTCGCAAAGGCGCACATAGTCCTCCATCGGGAACTTGGAATCGATGGGCAGATAGGTTACTTCCTTATTATCCTGCCCCGACGGGATTTTCACGGCGAATTCCACCCGTTCGTTCGAGCCCGGGCGCGTGGCGAAATTGCGCTCGTACATATTCGGGATGGTCTGGTCGAGGATGCTTTCCAGCTGCACCTCCGCCCAGGTGCCGCGCGCTTTGACGTTGGTCAGCACACGGTTGAGCGCGGTGACATTGCTCGTGACGCCCGACGACAGTTCCTTCATTTCGCCCAGCGATTTGTTGACGCTTTCGAGCTGGTCGCTCACGGTTTTAAAAGAAGAGCCCAGGCGGGCGGTGAGCGTGTCGTTGAGCTTTTCGTCCACGGTGGCGCGCATCTGGTCGAGTTTCTTCTCGTTGCTTTCCTGCATGCGCGTGATGGCGTCGGCGATAATCCGGCTTTGCCGTTCGTTTTGTTCGGCGTTGTTGCTGCGGATGGCGTTGAGGGCGGCGTTGATGCTTTCGGTGAGTTTCTGCCGGTCCTCGGCGTTTGTCCGGGTAACCTCGAGCAGCCGGGCAGCGATGGCGTTGAGGCTCTCGCTGTTTTCCTGCCGCAGCCCGTTTTGGAACAGCGCGGCCTCGCGGCGGCTGCGCTCGAACTCCTCGGCCTGTTTTTTCGCCGCGTCGTCCGTTTTGGCGGCCACGATCTCGATTGCCGTGCGCAGGCCCGACACATCGGACCCGCCTTTGAACAGCAGCAGTTTCAGCAGCGCCGCGCCGCTGAGCAGGCAGGCTGCCGCGGAAAGCACGAGCAATACAATCAGCGCCGTATCCGTCAAGAAGCCACCTCAATGAAATATCTGCATAATTGTAAAAAATTATATCAGATTAAGGGACCTTAATCAACCGCGGGGGGACAAAATTGCTAAAAATCAGCGTTGCCGGCGCCGATTTTATCCATTATGACGAAAGCGTCGCGGCGCGTTCAAAAAGAGCGCCGGATACCCTTTTTTTGTGTATTTTGTTTAATTTACACTGGCATTTTTTGTATGGTTCTGATATAATAACTCCGTTCGTTCGGGCACCAGCCGAAACGGAATACCGCAGCCGCGGCCTGCCCGATGTATTCTATTTATTTGGAGGTTTGTTGAATGGCTCACAAGTATGTCTACCTGTTCCAGGAAGGCGACGGCTCGATGAAAGAACTCCTCGGCGGCAAAGGCGCGAACCTGGCCGAAATGGCGAGGCTCGGCATGCCCGTTCCGCTCGGTTTCACCATCACGACCGAGGCCTGCACCAGGTATTACGACGACGGCAAGATCATTCATCCCGAAATCGAGGCCCAGATTTACGAAGCGCTCGAAAAGATCGAGCAGATCAACGGCAAAAAGTTCGGCGACAGCGCCAACCCGCTGCTCGTTTCCGTGCGTTCAGGCGCGCGCGCTTCCATGCCCGGCATGATGGATACCATCCTCAACCTCGGCATGAACGACACCGTCGCGGCAGGCCTGATTGCCGCAAACCCCGACAAAGGTTTTGAGCGCTTTGTCTACGACTCCTTCCGCCGTTTCATCCAGATGTTTTCCGACGTCGTGATGGGCCTGCCCAAAAAAGAGTTCGAGGTCATCATCGACGAGATGAAAGAGGAACGCTCCATCAAGCAGGACATCGACTTTACCGCCGAAGACATGAAGGAAATGGTCGCGAAGTTCAAGGCGTTCTACAAGGCCAATATGAACCATGATTTCCCGGACGACCCCAAGGCCCAGATGATGGAAGCCGTCAAGGCGGTTTTCCGCTCCTGGGACAACCCCCGCGCCAACACCTACCGCAGGATGAACGACATCCCCTATTCCTGGGGCACCGCCGTCAATGTACAGCCGATGGTTTTCGGCAACCTCAACAACAACTCCGGCACGGGCGTCGCTTTTACCAGAGACCCCGCCACGGGCGAGAAAGCGCTTTTCGGCGAGTATCTTATCAACGCCCAGGGCGAGGACGTCGTCGCCGGTATCCGTACGCCGAGCAAAATCAGCAAACTCAAGGAAGATATGCCCGCGGTTTACGACCAGTTCCAGCAGATCGCGACCACGCTTGAGAACCACTACCGCGATATGCAGGATATGGAGTTCACCATCGAAAACGGCAAACTTTATATGCTCCAGACACGAAACGGCAAACGCACCGCCGCCGCGGCTCTGAAAATTGCCGTCGACCTCGTCGACGAAGGCATGATCAACGAGGAAGAAGCGGTCCTGAGAGTCGAGCCCAAGCAGCTGGACTCCCTGCTTCACCCGCAGTTCGAAGAGAAGGCGCTTCAAGCAGCACGGGTTATCGGGGCAGGGCTTGCCGCGTCCCCGGGCGCCGCGTGCGGCAGGGTCGTATTCACCGCCGAAGACGCCATCCAATGGGCCGAGCGCGGCGAAAAGGTCATCCTTGTCCGGCTGGAAACCTCTCCCGAAGACATCGAAGGCATGGCTGTCGCGCAGGGTATCCTGACCGTCCGCGGCGGGATGACGTCCCATGCGGCCGTCGTTGCCCGCGGCATGGGAACCTGCTGCGTGTCGGGTTGCGGAGAAATCAAGATGAGCGCCGACGAGAAGTATTTCGAGCTCGGCGGCAAACGCTACCATGAAGGCGATTATATTTCTCTGGACGGTTCGACCGGCAAGATCTACGGCGAAGCCGTCGCCACGAAAGAGGCGACCATCAGCGGTTACTTCGGCAGGTTTATGTCCTGGGCGGACGCCAGAAGGACCCTCAAGGTCCGCACCAATGCCGACAACCCGCGCGACACGGCTCAGGCCGTCAAGTTCGGCGCCGAAGGCATCGGCCTGTGCCGCACCGAGCATATGTTCTTTGAAGGCACCCGTATCAGAGCGATGCGCGAAATGATCGTGTCGCGTACCGTCGAAGAGCGCAAAGCCGCCCTCGCCAAACTTCTTCCCTATCAGCAGAGCGACTTTGAGGAGATGTACAAGGTTCTCGAAGGCAGGCCGATGACGGTGCGCTTCCTGGATCCGCCGCTGCACGAGTTCCTTCCCCAGAAGCCCGAGGAGATTGCCGAGATCGCGGCCGAGATGAACATGAGCGCCGCCGAACTCAAAGAGGTCGTCGACTCGCTGCATGAGTTCAACCCGATGATGGGGCACAGAGGCTGCCGGCTGGCGGTTTCCTATCCCGAGATTGCCGAGATGCAGACGACGGCCGTTATCAACGCCGCCATCAACGTCAACCGGACGCACCCGCAGTACAACATCGTTCCGGAAATCATGATTCCGCTCGTCGGCGAACTCAAAGAACTGAAGTTCGTCAAAGATATCGTCACCTCCACGGCGGACGCCCTGATTGCCGCCTCAGGCGTCAAGATGCAGTACATGGTCGGCACCATGATCGAAATTCCGCGCGCCGCCCTGACCGCCGACAAAATCGCCCAGGAAGCGGAGTTCTTCAGCTTCGGCACCAACGACCTGACGCAGATGACCTTCGGTTTCAGCCGCGACGACGCGGGAGCCTTCCTGAAGGCCTACTACGACAACAAAATTTTCGAGTCCGATCCTTTCGCCAAGCTCGACCAGACAGGCGTCGGCAAACTGGTGCAGATGGCTGCCGAACTCGGCCGCAAGACGCGTCCCTCGCTGAAACTCGGCATCTGCGGCGAACACGGCGGCGACCCGAGTTCCGTCGAGTTCTGCCACAACATCGGCCTGAACTATGTGTCCTGCTCGCCGTTCCGCGTGCCCATCGCGCGGCTGGCCGCAGCGCAGGCCGCCGTCAAGGCCAAGAAATAATACGGCCTTTCCCTTTTTCCGCCCGCGCCTTCAAGCGCGGGCGGTTTCTTATCTGAACGGCGGAGAATTTCCGAACCAGAGACGTTCCACCTGCCGCACAGCGTTTTTCTATGATATAATAAAACTCAACAAAGGTTTACGCCCGTAGAAGGGGAGAGCGGTATGTGCGGAAGATACTATGTCGATACCGGCGCGGACGACCCCGAAATCAGACGGATTATCGACGAGGTCAACGAAAAATATCAAAACACGCCGCAGCTCGCCGAGATGAAAACCGGCGAAATATTTCCCGCAGACACCGCCGCGGTACTGACCGGCGTACAGCCCGTTTTGATGAAATGGGGTTTTAGCCGTTTCGACCTCAAGGACAGGATTATCAATGCCCGGGCGGAGACCCTGCGCGAAAAGCCGATGTTTCAAAAATTATTTGAACGCAACCGCTGCCTTGTGCCCGCCAGCTGGTATTTCGAGTGGGAAAAGGCCGGCGGCGTCAAACGCAAATATGCCATCGGCGCGGGTAAAACCATCTATCTGGCAGGCCTTTACCGCCTTGAGCAGACTCAAGGCGTACCGGTTTACGTCATCATTACAAAACCCGCGGCCGAAAACATCGCTTTCATCCACGACCGCATGCCCGCCGTTATCGGCGAAGACCTGCGGGAAAGATGGCTCGGCGGCGGTAAAATCGACCCCGCCGAATTGTTTGAAAACGCAGTCGAAATGCGTTTTCGGCTTGCGGACCCCGTCGCATAAACCAGTCCGCAGCAATACGCGCCGGCCGGAGGAGTTCATGAGCGCCAACATCGGTTACGCCTGCCTGACTCTCGGAGTGCCCTCAACGCAGCTGAAAAGCTGCGTGATGAAAAACGCCTCCGCCGAAAAGCTGCGCGGGCTGATTGCCGGCAACCTCGCCGCGCTCGACCATATGCTCGATTACAACATCGCCGCCGGCATCCGCCTTTTCCGCATCAGTTCGGATATCATCCCTTTCGGCTCGAGCCCGGTCAACACGCTCGACTGGCCGGCTGTCTTCCGCGGCGAACTGCTTGCCCTGGGTCGGAAAATAAAAACGAACGGCCTGCGCGTATCCATGCATCCCGGCCAATATACCGTCCTCAACTCGCCCGACGCCGGCGTTGTCGCCCGAGCCGTTGACGACCTTCGGTACCACAACCGCTTTCTGGATGCCCTTGACGTGCCGGCGGAGTGCAAAATCATCCTGCACGCCGGCGGTGTTTACGGCGATAAAAGGGCGGCGCTTGACAGGCTCGCCCAGCAGTTCAGCCTCCTCGACGCGGGCGTAAGGGCCCGCCTGGCGCTTGAAAACGATGAGCGCTGTTATTCCATCGCCGACATTCTCGACCTTTCAAGGCGGCTCGGCGTGCCCGCCGTATACGACTGCCTCCACAACGCCGTCCATCCCGCGGACGAAACACGAAGCGACGCTTACTGGGTCGGAGTGTGCCGCGAAACCTGGCAGGCGCGCGACGGCAGGCAGAAAATTCATTATTCCTCCCAGGCGGCCGGCCAGCCGAAGGGCGCGCACAGCGCCGGCGTTTCGCTGAGCGATTTCCTTGCCTTTTACGATACGGTGAAAGCTTTTGAGCCCGACATCATGCTGGAGGTCAAGGATAAGAATCTGTCCGCCGTCAAATGCCTGAACGCCGTCGCGGAAGGCCGTGCGATGAAGCATCTCGAGGAGGAATGGAGCCGGTACAAATATGCCGTACTCGAAAAATCGCAAGGTATTTACGGCGAAATACGGAATCTGCTGAAAGACAAGGAATCCTATCCGGTCCGGGCGTTTTACGCCCTCGTCGAGGAAGCGCTCAGCCGGCCGTATCATCCCGGTCAGGCCGCCAACGCGGCGGAGCATGTCTGGGGGTATTTCAAGGACCTCGCCTCGCAGACGGAAAAAAACCGTTTCGGCGAGCTGCTCGGCTCCCTTCGCGCGGGCGGTTCGGCGCAAAGCCTCAAACGGTTCCTGCACAAGTGCGCGCGCCGGTACGGGCCGGCCTACTTGCAGAACTCCTATTATTTCATCTTTTAAAAACCAGCCGAGAGGGAAACCGATGATCCTGACCGTATCCATGCTTGCCGTCGGCCTGCTTTGCGCAATGCTGCTTTTTGCCAGGACACCCCGGCTGGAGAAAAGCGGCGCGGATGCGCGGCGGGCGGTCTCGGTCGTGATCCCGGCGAGAAACGAGGAAAAAACGCTTCCGCTGATTCTTGCCGACCTTGCGAAACAGAAAGACGATTTGCTCGAGACGATCGTGGTCGACGACGGCTCTTCGGACAACACTTATGCCGTGGCGGAATCGTTCGGCTGCAAAACGTTGCGCGTGACGGATAAACCCGCAGGCTGGACGGGGAAATCCTTCGCCTGCCAGACCGGCGCCGACGCGGCGCAGGGAAGTTTGCTTCTCTTCCTAGACGCGGACGTCCGCCTTTCGCCGGGCGCTGTCGCCGGCCTTCGCAACTCCTGGGCAAAAAACCAGCGCACCGTTTCTGTCTGCCCCTATCACCGGACCGGCCGCCCCGTCGAGAGCCTTTCGCTGTTTTTTAATCTGCTGATGGTCGCCGCCAACGCGCTGAGCCCTTTCTTCAGCCGCCGCAGCATCGGCCTTTTCGGGCCGGTCATCCTCATCAGCAGAGAAGATTACGGCGCCGTCAACGGCCATGCCGGGGCCAGGGAGAGCATTGTCGACGACCTGGCGCTCGGCGAGCAGCTGAAAACAAGGGGCCTCGGTTTCGACCTGTACGCCGGCGGCGATGACATTTCCTACCGGATGTATGCCGGCGGGTTGCGGGAGTTGTTCCGCGGCTGGGTTAAAAACATCGCGACAGGCGCCTCCAAAACATCCGTGACGGTTGTCGTCATGGCGGTGCTGTGGATCGGCGCCCTGATTTCCGCGCCGCTCAACCTCTGCTTTCAGGCGTTCGGCCGTTCATGGCAAGGGGTTGCGATTTACGGCGTTTTCTATATCGCTTTCGTACTGCACCTGTTTCTCTTCACCCGGAAAATCGGCCGTTTCCATATTCTGGCAACGCTTTTCTACCCTCTGCCGCTGCTGTTTTTCCTGATCGTTTTCGCCGTTTCGGTTTTCAAAAAAATTTTCCGGCTTAAAGCGGTTTGGAAAGGCAGAAAAATATAACGACGGGAGCAACGTATGCAACTGGTGTTTTTAGGCCGTATAGGCACGGCAGCCGTCATCGCCGTCGGCTGGGCTGTGCTGCAGTCGGGTATCTCGCTGATTTGTTTTCATATGCCGGACCGCTGGTTCAAACCTTCCTCCCGTCTGTTCCGCACGCGGAAATGGGAAAAAGACGGCGAACTCTACAATACGGTATTCGGCATACGCCGGTGGAAGAAACATCTGCCGGACGGCGCAAAAACGTACAAAGGCGGCTTCTCAAAAAAACACATCGATACCTCGTCGAGGGAAGCGCTTGAAAAGTTTGTCATCGAATCCTGCCGGGCGGAACTGGCGCATCTTCTGGCTATTGTTCCGTTCTGGGTTTTCGGCTTTTTTGCGCCGCCGGTCGTGATTCCGCTTATGTTTGCTTACGCCCTGCTGGTCAACCTTCCGTGCATGATCGCCCAGCGCTATAACCGTCCGAGGGTCATCAAGCATCTGGAACGGCTTGATAGGCGCGCGCGGCGGCATACGGACGAGTAAGCGGTTCGGGCAATATAACCTTCATCGGGGAGGAAATATGGCAAATACGACGATTTGCCTCGCGGTGGCGGGGCTCGCGCACGGGCACGGCATCGGTTTTCTCAGGGAGGCGGTCAGCAGCGGACGGGCCTGCGCCGCGGGTTTTTTTGATCCTGACAACCCCTCTCAAGCCGAAACGGCAGCCGAAGAATTCGGCGCTCCGGTATACGGCGGCTTCGACGAGATGCTTGACAAATCCGGCGCCGATGCGGTCCTGACCGCCGCCGTCAACGCGAAAAAAGCGCCCCTGATTATCCGGACGCTTGAAAAGGGCCTCGGCGTCATCGCAGACAAACCCCTCGTAACGCGCATCGAAGATGCCGAAGCAATCGGGGCGCTGCTTGAAAGGGGCTGCGGACGGCTGTGCCTGATGCTGACGGAACGCTGCAATCCCGTGCTGGTAACGGCGAAAAAAATCATCGATTCCGGCGAAATCGGTGAACCCGTCAATATCATCGCGATGCGGCCGCACCGCCTCAAACCCGCCGGCCGGCCTGCCTGGATGTTTGACAGCGCGCTCTACGGCGGCATTCTCAACGACCTGGCCGTGCATGATATCGACATCGTTCACTGGCTTTCCGGGAGCAGCACCGATGCCATCCTCGCCAGCGAAACGTCCAACAGGCGGTTTCGCGAGTACCCCGATTTTGAGGACAACGGCCAGATTATGCTGCGCATGAAAAACGGCTGCACGGCTTTCATTCTGGTATCATGGCTGACGCCCGAACGGTACGCGCACCATGGGGAAATGAAGTTTATCGTCCATGGGACTCAAGGGCAGATTTGCGCCGACCCGCAAAACGGGAAAGTCACCCTCTATTCAGACAGGCTGGCTGAACACGAGGCCGAAATCGTGACGCCGCGCGTGACTTTTGCCGCCGACGCGCTTAACGCGATGACGGACCCTTCTTATGTGCCCGTCATCAGCGGCGTTGAGGCGCTGCAGGCGCAAAAAACCGCGCTGCTTTGCCAGAAAGCGGCGCGGCGTGACCGGTCCTGAAGCCTGCGTTTATGAGGGCGGCGGCGCTTCGCCGCACAGGTAATCGAATATCTTTTCCAGCACATCAAGCTGCTTCTCCCCGTCTTTGACAGCGACAGAGAGATGCGGCTTCCCTTTTGAGCTGATGGTCACGCGCCCGCGCATGGAGCGCGCCAGGCTCATCGCGCGCTCCATATCGATACGGTCGATATACAGCAGCAGCGATGAAGAACGTTTTCCGATTTCATAAATGCCGCAGCGCGTGGCGCAGCTTCGCAGCAGAGCCACCTTCAGCAGCCCCGTCACGCAGTCCGGCGGGTCTCCGAAACGGTCGGCCAGTTCGTCGAAAACATCGAGGTAATCCTCCCGGGTGCGGATGTCCGCAATGCGCCGGTACATATAAAGTCTTTGCGGGACGAACGGGATATATTCCTCGGGGATATAAGCGTTGATGGGCAGGTCGATGAGGCATTCTTTTTCGGGCACTTCCGGTTTTTTGCCTTTTTCCTCGCTGATGGCTTCCGACAGCAGCCGCAGGTACATCTCGTAGCCGACCGCTTCCATGTGGCCGTGCTGCTGCGCGCCGAGGATGTTCCCCGCGCCCCGCAGTTCCAGATCGCGCATCGCGATTTTAAAGCCGGAGCCGAACTCCGTAAACTCGCGTATGGCGCTCAGGCGCTGCTGAGCGATGTCCGTGATTTCCTTGCCGCGCGTGAAGGTGAAATACGCGCTCGCCCTGCGCGGCGAACGTCCGACCCGTCCGCGGATCTGATGCAGCTGCGAGAGCCCCATACGGTCGGCGTCCTCGATAATCAGGGTGTTGACGTTGGGCACGTCGACGCCGGTTTCGATGATGGTGGTGCAGACGAGGATATCGATTTCTCCCTCGAGCAGCCTGCGCCAGATATCGCTGAGTTCGTCCTCGTCCATCTGCCCGTGGGCGACGCCTATCCGGGCCTGCGGCAGCATTTCCCTGATTTTGGCGGCTGTTTTGTCGATGGTCTCGACGCGGTTGTGCAGGTAGTAGACCTGCCCGGCCCTTCTGAGTTCGGCGGACATCGCCAGGGCGAGGACGTCCATATCGTGCTCGATGACATAAGTCTGGACAGGCACCCTGTCCTGCGGCGCCTCCTCGAGGGCCGACATATCCCGTATGCCCGTCATCGCCATATTGAGCGTGCGGGGAATCGGCGTGGCAGTGAGCGTCAGCACATCGACGGCAGGGTACATTTCCTTGAGCCGTTCTTTTTGCGCGACGCCGAAACGCTGCTCTTCGTCGACGATAATGAGCCCGAGGTCTTTGAAAACGACGTCTTTGGAAATCAGGCGGTGCGTGCCGACGGCGATGTCGACGCTGCCCCTTCTGAGGCCGTCGAGCGATTTTTTGATTTGGCCGGGCGTACAGAAACGCGAGAACATGGCCGACTCGACGGGGAAACCCTCGAAACGTTTTTTGATGGTTTGAAAATGCTGCAGGGCCAGTATCGTCGTCGGGACAAGCAGCGCGCACTGTTTCCCGTCCGCGACGCATTTGAAAGCGGCCCGCAGCGCGACCTCGGTCTTGCCGAAACCGACGTCCCCGCACAGCAGCCGGTCCATCGGGTAGGGCTTTTCCATATCGCGCTTGACTTCGTCGATGCAGCGCAGCTGATCGGCCGTCTCTTCGAATTCGAAACGTCCTTCAAAATCGTTTTGCATGTCGATATCGGGGGAAAACGCGTAACCCTTGACCTGAATGCGTTTGGCGTACAGGGCGGTCAGCTGTTTGGCCATGTCCTTGACGGCGGCCGAAACGCGCGACCTCGTTTTCTGCCATTCTTTGCCGCCGAGGCGGTTGAGCTTGACGTTTTTTTCACCGCCAGGGCCGATGTACTTCGACACTTGGTCGAGTTGGGTGACGGGCACATACAGCACGTCGCCCTTGTCATAGCGGATTTTGATGTAGTCTTTCACCGTACCCGCCGCGGAGAGCTGCGCGATGCCTTCGTAAAGGCCGATGCCGTGGACGGCGTGCACGATATAATCGTCTTTTTTTAATTCTTCCAGGCTGTTGTAGGCGTTTTTCTTGCGGCTGCCCGGCGCGATTTGCACGGCCGACTGCCGGCTGCCGTAAGTAATCAGGACGGTTTTCGACGCGGGGTATTCGAACCCCGCCGACAAGCCGCCCGCAAGAACCGAAACGGTGCCTTGCGGGAAAGTCGCCGGCAACTCGGAATAGTAATGGGCGGATATGCTTTCTTTCAGCAAATCAGAACAGAGGTTCTGGGCCGCTTTTCCCGTTCCGGCCATAATAATGCAGGTGTTGTCTCGCTTTTCGGCAAAAGGCTTCAGGTCGCTGAGCAGCACCGAGAGCGAACCGTTCCAGGCGCTCAGATGCCGGGCATTGACCGTCACCAGTTCCTTCAGCGGGGTGTCGGCAGAACCGCGCGGCAGGTTGTCCAGGTAAACGGCGCCGAAACGGTAATACAAGCCGGTGACATCGTGCCAGCCGAGTTCAAAGGTGTCGAGCCCTTTGCACAGCAGGCCCTCTTCGAGATACAGGTTGATGTCCTCGCGCATGAGGGTTTCGCAGGCATGGGCCGTCTGCTTGACGGAGAAACTTTCGCTGACAAACAGCAGGGCGTCCGGCGCGTAGTCGAAAACGCTCGCGCTTTGCGGGTAGAGCAGCGGCATGTATCTGTCGAGCGAAGCCAGCGGCGTGCCCGCGGCGAGGCGGCCGAGGTCCTCGTGGAGCCTGTCGCGCGCCTTTTGAGCGTATTTGCCCTTGACGGAGCGGGCGAGTTTCTCAATCAGTTCCCGAAGTTTGCCGCAGTCCTCGCAGAGCACCTCGCGCGCGGGCGTGATGACCGCTTCGCCCGGCTTTTCCAGGCTGCGCTGTGTCTGCGGGTCGAACACGCTCACCGAGTCGATGGTGTCGCCCCACATCTCAATGCGGAACGGCAGACTGAAACATGGCGAGAAAAAGTCGAGAATGCCTCCGCGCCGGGCGAACTGCCCCCTCCCGTCGACCTGCTGCGAACGGATATAGCCGGCTTTGAGCAAAAGGGCGCACAAACCGTCGAGACTGTAGGTGTCCCCGGTTTTCAAGGTGCGGATCCTGGCGGAAAACTCGTCGAGCGGTATCGTCAGCTCCAGCGCCGCTTCAATCGGGCAGACGACACAGTCGCATTTGCCATTCATCAGCGCGTACAGGGCGGCGATGCGCCTGTGTTCGTATTCATGCGACTGGCCTTCCGCCGCGCGGAAGGAAAAATCTCTCGCAGGGAACAAAAGGGCCTTGGCTCCGAAGGCGTTCAGGTCGGAAACCAGCCGCGCCGCGTGCGCTTCGTCCGGCGTCAAGATCAGCGCCTTTTTTGAGAATTCCTCTATCAAGGCCGCGGCAAAGTTCGCTTTGTGGACATGCGAAAGCCCCGTCACAGACATCGGCAGCCTGCGGCGGGCAATCCCTGCGGCAACGGCCCGGTACTCGGGATTGTCAGACAGTATGTTGGAGAAACAGGACATAATCACCCCTGGAAGGGTATGGATTCGGGTCCAGTCAGATAACGATGCCGCTCGAGCGCATCGCCCTCTTGAGCGCGCGTATATCGCCGTCTGCAAAACAATGAGACTGCATCCCGAGCGCGGCGCCGGTTTCGACATTTGCCGGGGTGTCGTCGATGAAAAAGCATTCTTCGGCCGTCAGGCCGAAACGGGAAAAAAGAATCTTGTAAATGGAAGGATCCGGTTTCATGACCTGATGGTCGGCGGAGATGACAAAGCCGTCGAAATATCCGAATGCGGGTACGGAATCCTTGAAGCCATAAAAATCCCGCGAGGTGTTGGAGAGCAGATATACGTCGTACCCCGCGTTCTTGAGGCCGCGCACCATCTGTTCCATCCCCGGCTTTGGCGGCATCTCGCCGTACCAGTTTAAAACCAGCCGCTCGGCTAAATCCCTGTATTCGGTCCGCACGCTCGACGAAATGCGCCGGGCGGTCTCATGTACCGTCAGCGTCCCCATGTCCATTCCAACCCATTCCTTGCTTGCGAAGACCTTCTGCAGCAGATACGCCACGTCTTCGCGGCGGACGTGATGCCTGGCCAGCACCGCGCGCGGGTTGAATTCGACAATCACTCCGCCCATGTCGAATACGATGTTTTGAATCAAACGGTTTTTGCCCCAACTCAGATTGCAGCGGCTGCTTGCATTATAAGGCAATCGCCCTGCGATTTCAACGCCCGTCCGGAATCTTTTTTCGAAATGGCGCCGCGCTTGTTTTAAGGCGATATATATTAACAATATAGAATTATACAATTTGACAATCCACTCCCGTCAGAGTAGAATGATACCGTTTGCAGCCCGGGTGCGGATGCCGATTACCCACAAGGAGCGCGTCGAAATGAGCTTTATCGAGTTTGAATCGGTTTATAAACGATATAAGATGGGCGAAATCACCATCAACGCCGCGGACAATGTCAGTTTTCAGGCGGAGCAGGGTGAGATTTGCGCGGTCGTCGGTCCCAGCGGGGCCGGCAAAACGACGGTGCTCAACATCCTCGGCGGCATGGATTCCTGCGACGACGGCAAGGTGCGCGTCGGCGGCGAGGTTATCAGCGGATTCAAGCGCAAACGGCTCATCGAATACCGGCGCTATGACGTCGGCTTTATCTTTCAGTTTTACAACCTCATTCCCAACCTGACCGCTCTCGAGAACGTCGAACTCGCCACGCAAATCAGCAAAAAATCGCTCGACGCCAAAAAAGTCCTTGAACGCGTTGGGCTCGCCGAGCGGCTCAACAGTTTCCCGGCCCAGTTGTCGGGCGGCGAACAGCAGCGCGTTTCCATCGCGCGCGCTCTGGCGAAAAATCCCAAACTGCTGCTCTGCGACGAGCCGACGGGCGCGCTCGACTATACGACGGGCAAACAAATCCTCAAGCTCTTGCAGGATACCAGCCGCGAGACGGGCATGACGGTGCTCATTATTACGCACAATCAGGCCATTACGCCGATGGCCAACCGAATCGTCTCGCTGAGAAGCGGCAGGGTGTTTACCATTGCCGTCAACGATCGCCCCGTATCCGCCGAAAGGATCGAGTGGTAGATGAGCAAGGCTCTTTTCAGGGAGTTTCTGCGCTCCATACGAAGGACAATCAAACGCTATCTGGCGATTATTGCCATTACCGGACTCGGAATCAGCGTTTTTACCGGCGTCAGGGCGACCGGGCCGGATATGGAGGCCACGGCAGACAGGTATTTCAACGACAACAACCTGATGGATATCAGGGTGGTTTCGACCATCGGCTTGGCGGGAGAGGACATTGATACTATCCTCGCGGTCGATTCCGTCGAAGCGGTCATGCCGTCTAAATTCGTCGACACTTTCGTGGAAAAAGACGGCGCCGAAGCGGTCGGCGTCGAAGGCGCCGCGCTGGTTTGCAGGGCGATGTCCCTCGATTTCGGCCTCGCGCGGGAAGCTTCCGCGGGCGCCGACGATTCCGCGTACATGAACCGCCTTCACCTGACCGAAGGCAGATATCCGGACAAGCCGGGCGAGTGCGTGCTCGACAGCAGCGAGATCAACTCCACGACAACGTTTGAAATCGGCGATAAAATCAAGCTGAAGGGCGACGGGGAAAATCTCGGCTCCATTCTGACCACCGATGTGTTCACCATCGTCGGCAAAGTCGAAACGCCGCTTTTTGTCTCCTACGAAAGGGGTACGACGCTCGCGGGCGGCGGGAAACTCGGCTCTTTCATCTACATTCCGGAGGGAGCTTTTAAAACCGATTATTATTCCGAAGTCTACGTCACCGTTAAAGGCGCCGACGCGTTCGGAACGTTTACCCGGGAATATACCGAACACATCAAAGGCGCCGCGGACAGGATTCAAGCCGTATCGGCGGACGCGGTCAGCCGGAGGGCCGTCCTGCTCGCGGCCGAATACACCCCGAAAATCGAACAGGGTGAAAAAGATTATGCCGCCAAGAAGGCGGAGGTGGACGCCGCTCTTGCGAAAGCGCAGGAGAAGGTGGACCAGATCATCTACTACGCCAAAAACGGCGAGGCGGAACTGGCGAAGAAAACCGCGGAAGGCCAGGCGATGCTCGACGCTGCGCGGGCAAAACTTGACGCCGCAAAAGAAGAGTACAATACCGGCCTGGCCCGGTATAACGAGGGTATTGTTCAGTACAACGAGGGGAAAGCCAAGGCGGACGCCGGGCGGCCGCAGTATGAGGCGGCCGTCGCGCAGCTCAACGAAGCGGCGCAGGATATCAGCGACGCGCAGGAGCGCATCAACCGCCAGCAGGCGCTTGTCGACAGCGCCGAGAACTTTGTCAACTCCGCCGACGAGGCAACCCTGGCAACTTTGATTGCCAATCTGAGCGCGGCGGGTTATGAAACGTCGTTTCTCGAATCGCTGCCTCTGTCGGAAGTCAAAGCGGTTATTTCCGCCAGTCTGGTCCAGTATCGCAGGGTTCTTTCCAACGCTCAGGAAAAGCTTGCCGCCGGGATAGCCGAATACGAAGCCAACAAAAAGAAAGTCGACGCCGCCACGGCAGAATATGAAAGGCTTGACGCCGCGAAAGCCGAACTTGAAAACGCCAAGGAGCGGCTTTCCCAGGCGAAAATCGACATCGCTCTCGGCGAAGCGCAGTTCCAGGTAAAACAAGCCGAGTTTGAATTTAAAATCAAGGACGCGCAGCGCGACCTCAACCTGGCCGTCGCGAACGCAGACACCGCCCAGGCGGAGTTCGACAAGAAAAAAGCAGAGGCGCTCGCAGGATTGGCCGCCGCGCGCCTCGATCTTGATAACGGCAAAAAACTGCTTGCCTCCCTTGATACGGCCTCCTGGTATGTTCTGAAAAGGAGCGACCTTCCCGGCAACGCCGATTACAGCATCGCCGTCGAAAATATGGATGCGATTTCAGGCGTCTTCCCCGTATTCTTCTTTTTTATCGCGGCAGCCGTATGCCTGACGACGATGACGAGAATGGTCGAGGAGGAAAGGCTTCAGCTCGGCACGCTCAAAGCCCTCGGCTATACGTCGCGGGCGATCGTATCCAAATATATTTTCTATGCGTTGTCCGCGACGGCTTTCGGCGCCGCCGAAGGACTGATACTCGGGTTCCGCTTGTTCCCCAGGGCAATCTTCGATGTCTACTCGATTATTTTCAATATGCCTCCCATCCTTCTGCCCTTCAGGATCGGCGACGCGGTGCTCGGCACGCTGCTGATTTCGGCTACCGTCGCCGCAGCGGCGTTTCTTGCGTGCAGGAAGGAACTGCTCACGCATCCTGCGCAGTTGATGCGTGTCAAATCGCCGAAACCCGGCAGAAAGGTTTGGCTCGAAAGGATCGGTTTCGTTTGGAACCGGATGAGTTTCACTTCAAAGGTGACGGTCCGCAACCTTTTCAGGGATAAAAAGCGCATGGCGGTGACGGTATTCGGCATAGCGGGCTGCACGGCCCTGCTGCTTTCCGCCTTTGGGCTCAACGACTCCGTCGGAGGCGTCGTCGAGAAGCAGTTCGGCGCCGGCGGCGTATCGCTTTTTGACGGCCAGATCGCGCTCTCGCAGCCAATCGATGCCGGCATAGAAAACAGCGAAGTGCTCGGCTTGCTGAAAAGCGACGTCAGAATCAAACAAACGCTGCCCGTCTTTTACCAAAGCCTCGACGCCGGTTCCGCTTCCGAAGGCAGCGAGAGAATGAACGCCGGTATCGTGGTGCCGGCCGATACTTCAACCGTATCCGCTTTTATGCGGCTCGAAAACAGAAAAACGGGTGAAAAGTATCAGCTCGGCGACGACGGCGTGCTGGTGACGGAGAAGTTCGCGGCAAAAACCTCAGTGGCGCCCGGCGGCGAGATAGCGGTCGATACACCCGCCGGTACGGTAAAGCTGAAAGTTGCCGGCATCGTTGAAAATTATACGTTTCACTATATCTACATTTCTTCCGCCCTTTATGAAAAGGCGTTCGGCGCGCCGCCGCGTTATAATCTGGTGATGGCGAATTTGGCCGACTCGATGAATGCCGGCAGCGCGGCCGACCGCAAAAAGGCCGCCGCGGACCTGTCGCGCGATTTGATGAATATGGACGGCATTATGGCGGTGACCCTGACGGACCAGCTGATCGAAAGCTTCGGAAATATTACGGGCTCCCTGAACGATGTTGTTTTCATCTTTATTCTCGCGGCGGGGGCGCTTGCCTTCGTGGTACTGTACAATCTCAACAACATCAATATCAATGAGCGGAAAAGAGAACTTGCTACCATCAAGGTCCTCGGATTTTATGACAGGGAAGTATCCTCCTATATTTACCGGGAAAACGTGTTTCTGACTCTTTTAGGCATTGCCATCGGCATAGCGGCCGGTATTTTTCTCCACCGTTATATGGTCGCGGTCGCGGAGGTCAATATCGTCATGTTCGGCAGAGAAATCAAACCGCTGAGTTATGCCCTAGCATGCGCCATCACGCTGTTTTTCGCGTTGATTGTCAACCTGCTGATGCACCGCTCGCTGAAAAAACTCAGCATGGTGGAGTCGCTGAAAGTTTCGGAATAAAAGTCGGGCACAAAAATGCCGCCGCGGTTTTCGGGCCGCGGCGGTTGCTGTTGTGCGGTAAGGCGCTTATCTGCGCGGAGGCCTCGGGCCTCTGTCGCGGTTGAAATCGCGTCTCGGAGCGGGGCGTCTCGGCGCGTCGGATACGGTGTTTTCGGGCACAAGGCCTTCGACCTCGATGAGCGCGTCGCGGCGCGACAGGTTGAGCCTGCCCTGGTCGTCGATTTCGCGGACTTTCACGATAACTTCGTCGCCGACGCTGACAACATCCTCGACCTTTTCGGTGCGTTTGACATCCAGGTGGCTGATATGCACAAGCCCCTCTTTGCCCGGCGCGATTTCGACGAAAGCGCCGAAGTCCATCAGCCGGGTGACCACGCCTTTGTAAATCGAACCGATTTCCGGGTCGTTGGCGATGGTGTTGATCATCAGCAGGGCTCTGTTGGCGTCGTCGAGGTCCACGGAACTGATAAAGATGGTGCCGTCCTCCTCCACGTCGATCTTGCAGTTGCATTCGGCGCAGATCTTCTGGATGACCTTACCCTGCTTGCCGATGACTTCGCTGATCTTGTCGACCGGAATCTTCACGGTCAGCATCTTCGGCGCGTACTTCGACAATTCTTTGCGCGGCTCGGGGATGACGGGTAGCATGACTTCGTCAAGAATATAAAGCCGCGCCTTCAGCGTCTTTTCGAGCGCGTCGCGGATAATTTCCGGCGTCAGGCCGTCGATTTTCAGGTCCATCTGAATCGCGGTAATGCCGTTTTTCGTGCCCGCGACCTTGAAATCCATATCGCCGAAAAAGTCTTCGACTCCCTGGATGTCCACCATCGTGATGAAACGGTCGCCCTCGGTGACCAGGCCGCAGGAAATCCCCGCGACGGGCGCCTTGATGGGCACGCCGGCCGCCATCAGGGAGAGGGTGGAACCGCAGACAGCGCCCTGGGAAGTCGAACCGTTGGAGGAGAGCACTTCCGAAACCAGGCGCAGGCAGTAGGGGAACTCTTCCACCGACGGAATGACGGGCAGCAAAGCCCTTTCCGCCAGAGCGCCGTGGCCGATTTCACGCCTGCCGGGTCCTCTGGGAGGCCTGGTTTCGCCGACGGAGAAAGAGGGGAAGTTATAATGGTGCATATAGCGCTTGGTTTCTTCCTCGTCGATGCCGTCGAGCATCTGGGAATCTCTCATCGAGCCGAGCGTCGTGACGGTCAGCACCTGGGTCTGGCCCCGGGTGAACATGCCCGAGCCGTGGGCGCGGGCCAGCAGGTCCACTTCCGCCGCGAGGGGACGGATTTCGTCGATACCCCTGCCGTCAACGCGCTTGCCGTCGTCGAGCAGCCAGCGTCGCACGACATATTTTTGCACCTTGTACAGGCATTCGTCGATTTTGAACGACATCTCCGGATAGAGCGGGTCGAACTTTTCATGCACCGCCGAGTAAATCGGCTTAAGTCTTTCGTCGCGCACGCGCTTGTCGTCTGTGTCAAGCGCCAGGCGGATATCCGCGATGGCGAATTCTTTGATGGCTTCGTACATCGCCGGGTCGGGGTCGTTGGAGGGGAAGTCAATCTTCTTCTTGCCGATTTCCTGCTTGATAGACTCGATGAATGCGACGATCTTCTTGTTCTCCTCATGGGCGAACATGATGCCGTTGAACATTTCGTCGTTGCTGACTTCATTGGCGCCCGCTTCGATCATGGCGACGAGTTCGCTGGTGGAGGCGACGGTCACCGCCATACGGGACACTTCCCGTTCGGCGGCGGTCGGGTTGATGCGGTATTCGCCGTCGACCAAACCGACGCTGACGCCGGCGATGGGGCCGTTCCATGGAATCTCCGAAATGGAAACGGCGATGGAAACGCCGAGCATCGCCGTGATGTCAGGCGCGCAGTCGGGGTCCACCGACATGACCGTGGCGACGACCGCGACGTCGTTTCTCATGTCTTTCGGGAACAGCGGACGGATGGGGCGGTCGATGACCCGCGAGGCGAGCGTGGCCTTTTCGCTGGCGCGGCCTTCCCTGCGCTGGAAAGAACCGGGGATTTTACCGACGGAGTAGAGCTTCTCCTCAAAGTCGACCGAAAGGGGGAAATAATCCACGCCTTCTCTCGGCTTTTCGGACATCGTGGCGGTGCACAGGATTTCTGTCTCCCCGTAGCGGACGAGGCAGGAGCCGCCGGCGAGCTGCGCCATTTTGCCGGTTTCGACGACAAAGGGGCGACCCGCGATGGTGGTGCTGAATTTTCTGAATTCTTCGAACATGTTTTCCTCTTTTTCTGCCGGCTCATGCCGGCTTAATATTTCCACGGTCGAGGCACCGGCTTAGCAATAAATCCTCGGTTCGACGGCTTCGAGCCGACGATTCACTGCTATGCCATTGCCGCGTCCGGCGGATTCTTCGGCAAAAAGCAGGCAGGATTTGTTCCTGCCTGCTTTGCGAACAAATTACTTGCGGATGCCGAGTTTCGCGATGATCGTGCGGTAGCGCTCAATGTCGGTGTTTTGCAGGTATGCCAGCAGATTGCGTCTGTGGCCGACCATTTTGAGTAGCCCGCGGCGGGAGTGATGGTCTTTGGTATGGATTTTCAAGTGCTCGGTCAGGTCGTTGATGCGTTTGGTCAGCACCGCGATCTGCACCTCGGGGGAACCGGTGTCTCCCTCATGAAGGGCGTATTCCTTCATGACGGCGGTTTTTTCTTCAGGGGTCATTGTTTCACCTCATTCATGATTTCCCGCAACCCAGAATAGGGCAGGTGAATACCGAAATCGGTTTACTCCGGATTCCGAGTAACAGGTGAGTGAAATCATACCATAGTTCATCCGGTTTGTAAAGCCCGCAGGTCTTGCACGCAAAGGTATTTTACATCCATGCGCGGCTCGATTATAATAGGGGAGCCGGCTTGCACCGGCCACTTCCAAGACGACGGGCGGCGGGCGTTATGCAGGTAATAAGGTCGGGGTCTTCCCTTATGGTCGACATCCACGGCATGCGTGTCGAACAGGCGAGATTCCGTCTCGAGTCGCTCGCGTCATCGTGCGGCGCCGATATATCCAACATCGTGGTGATTCACGGCTGCAATTCCGGCGACGCGCTGAAAAACCTTGTCAGGAACGATTTGCGCGGCCCGCGTATCCGCTGTGTCGAAGCCGGCGCGAACGGCGGGCAGAGCGTCATTCGGCTTAATAAAAAATAAACGGAGGCCGCCGGTATGCGAAAATGGCGTATATGGCTCATCATTGCCGCGTCGGCCGCGGCCGCGGTTGCCGCTGTTATAACGTATTTCGCGGTTCAAAATAGGCCTGTTAAGCCCCTTGAACCGCTGCCGGTCGAAACAGCCGGGATCGATTTTTCTTCGTCTCCCGTTACGCTGATCGCGCAGGGCGGCTTCGCCTGCCGGGCGCCGTCAAATACCGCCGCGGCGTTCGAGCTCGCCGGCGGCCGCGCTTATCCGATGGCGCAGCTGGACGCGCGCCTGACACGCGACCGCGTCTGGGTCGTTTTCGGCTCCGGCTCATTGTCGCGCATGACAAGCGGCTGCGGCCTGCTGAGTTCGAAGACCTACGCGCAGCTGCTTGAAGAAGACGTCGATAACGGCGCAAACACCGAACAATACCCGGGCCAGAAAATACCGGTTTTGGAAGATATGGTGGAGACTTGTTTTAAATTCGACATGCGCCCGGTCATCCGCATCGAAAACGGCGCTTCGCCGGAGGATGCCGGCCGTATCGCCGATTACCTCAATAAAATGCAGTTCGCGCCAATGTGTACGGTTTGTTCGGATAAGCCCGAAATGCTTCTTTCCCTGGGCAAACGCTGCGAGGGCCTGCGACTTTGGTACATGCCCGGCAGACTCAACGGCAAAGCGCTCACTGCCGTCAAAGAGAATCCGGGGTTCACCGTTTATCTGGACGCCGGCGCCGCGCTGGACGCGCAGGATGCCGTAAAAACCCTGATTGCCCAAAAACGCGAGGTCGCCTGTTTCGGAGTGGACGATATGGAAACGTTCAAGCAGCTTTATCAACTTGGTATCCGCACAATGGCGACGCAGCGCATCTGTTACAAATAATGTGCAGAAAAAACGAAACCGGAGGCGCGTCATAATACGCCCCTCCGGCTTTTGTGCAGTTTTCTTATTATGGAGCTGTTGTCGGCGGCGACGTCGTGCTCTGTGTCGTCGCCTGCGTCGTATCGGGCGGCAAAGTCGTTTCAACAGGTTTTTCGGTGGTGGCAGGAGAGCTTGTGGTGCCTGCTGCGGTGGTGTTTACGCCGGGTGCCGTGGTCTGCGTCCGGGTGCTTCCGCTGCTCCCGGTGGGTTGATGATTGTTGGTGTTTCCCGAAGTGTTTCTGGGCGTCAGGAGGCTGAGCACATTGTTGCGGTTCGCGTCAAGCACGATGTTGGTCGTCCCGTACAGCGCCAGCTGCACGGCCCTCGCCTCGGCGGGATAATCGACGATCCAGACGAAAGCCCCGTTGATGTAAGCGCTCTTTTGCGCGTTTTCGGAGGGTGAAACCATCTGCTGAATTTCAAAGTCCATCCACCCCTGCGACAGCGCCTTTGAGCCGAGGGAAAGGATCTCGCTTTTCGTGTAATTGGTGCGGATGTTCGGGAATATGAAATCCAGCGCCTTGTTCAACTGCCTGTTATTGGCATCTTTCGTGCTTTCGATAATCGCCATAATCACCGAACGCTGCCGCCTTGTCCGGTTGATATCCGAGTCGAGGTGGCGGATTCGAGAGAACATAAGCGCTTCGTCGCCGGTGAGCCTCACCGCATCGCCGGCCTTGAAATTTTTATATCGCGTCGTTCTTCTGACGAATTTCGCCTCGTATTCGGTCACCGGCACCGTAACGCCGCCCAGGGAGTCGATGATGTCGGGGAAGGTCTTGAAGTCGACGCTGACGAATTTGTCGATTTCGATTTTGTAATTGTTTTCAAGGGTCTCGACCACCGTCGCGGGCCCGCCCCAGTTGTTGGCGGCGTTGATTTTGTTGTAGCGGATCGAGCCGTCGATATTCATATAGGTATAGCTGTCGCGGAAGAACGAGACCAAGGTGATTTTTTTGGTTTTCAGATTGACCGAGGCGAGCATCATGGCGTCCGAACGAGCTCCGCTCATGGTGCCGTCTTCGCTGTCGACGCCGAAAAGCATCACGTTGATGACGTTTTTGCTGTACATTTTTTCGCCGCCGTTGATCGCCCATTCGCGCAGCAGTTCATCCAGCGAACCGGCGTCCGACACCTCGTGCATCGCCGAAAAATCGGTTTCGTCCTCCACATAGGTGGCGTCTTTGTTGCTGAAGTCGATGCCGTCGTCGTAGTCGACGGTGCCCAGCAGTTTGATAATCCTGACACCGTAGAAAGAAAGGACGAAGACCGCCGCCGCCGAGAGTACCACGGCTGCAATTTTTATATTCCGTTTGTTATGGCCGGTCCAAAAAGGGACGAACCGGTTGCGCAGGAACCTTGCAAAGCGGCCCTTCCTTTTGGTGGCTTTCGCGCCGAACTCGCCGAATTCGGAGAGCAGCAGATTTTTATCGCAGCTGTCAATGCGCTGCGTTTTATCGCCGCCGTTGTCCCTGCCGCTTGCATCGACGGGCTCCAGCCCGTCCGTTTTGTTATCATCCATTTTGTAAGACCTCGGTTTCGGGTGCCGCTCAGTCCTTTTTCGGCGGCTCGATTTTGCCGTAACGCGCGGCGCCGGAGGCATCGGAACGGGGAGCGGGCGGCTGCTTTTTTTCCGCCTGCGGCGGACGTTTTTCGCTTTCGCCCTGCCGGAACGGCTTTTTCTCCGGGGCGGAGTTTTGGCGTGTGCTGCCGGTCGGCGTCAGAACGACCCTTCTCTCGCTGTCGAGGCCGACGGAATGCGAATCCACACCGTCGATTTCCTGCACCGTGGTGTGGATAATGCGCCGCTCGAAGGGATTCATCGGGTCGAGCGCGATGCTTCTGCCGTACTTCTTGACCTTTTCGGAGTTTCTTTTCGCCAGCAGCCTCAAAGCGGCCTCGCGCCGTTCCCGGTAATCACCGGCGTTGATGCTGACCCGTTTGAAACCTTCCGTGCCGCGGTTGACCACCAGGCGCGTCAGGTACTGGATGGCGTCAAGCGTTTCGCCGCGCCTGCCGATGACGGCCCCGTAATCATCGCCGCAGTCGAGCGTGATGCGGATATCCTCGTCGTCGGCTTTGATGTCGATTTTCGCGTTTTCGACGCCGAGTCCCTTCAGGATCGCCGCGATGTAATTCTCGGCGCCGCTGAAATCGGAAGCCTCATAATACGCCCTGACTTTCGCCGGCGATCCGCCGAAAAACCCGAGTGTTTTTTTGACCGGCATTTCCAGCACTTCGGTGCTGACATCGGCGTCTTCGGGGGCGTTGAGTTTTTCTATCGCCAGCGCCCTGGCCTCGTCGATGGTAGCGGCCGTGCAAATCACTTCTTTAATCACTTTGTCACCGCCTGAATAAAATTATTTTGCGTTCCTCGCGGCCACGAGTTTAAGGTTCGCTTCTTTGGAGCGGCGCTCGACGGTTTCATCAACCATTAGCTTGGCAATCAGTTTTTTCGGGTTGTGGGTGAAACTCATGATAACCGTCTGCGCGAAAGCGAACACATTCGACGCGATCCAGTAAATGCCGATGCCGACGGGGAACTGAAAACCGAGATAAACGGAAAACAGGGGCATGCCGAACGTCATGCACCCCATTGCGGGGTTCTTTGCCATCTCAGGGTCGGTCTGCCTTTGCTTGAACCACGAAAAGACGCCCGACGCCAGCGAGGAAATGCCGGATACAATCGGGATCGCCCAGAGTTTGCTGAAACCGGTTTTATACGATGGAATGGCGCCCAGGTCAAAACCAAGGAACTTGAAATCATGGGCGGCGAAGTTTCTGATGCTTTGGAACGAGCTCCCCGCGAGGGTTTGCAGTTTGGGGAAATCGTCGATGTACTTGATGATAAGAAGCTCGGCCAGTCTGGTGTTTTTCAGCGCGTCGCCCGTGTCTTTCAGCAGGGTTTTATCAGCCGTGGTCTTGAGCAAAGCCGGCAGCGCCTTGACCATTTCGGCAATGACAGCCGGGTTGATATCCAGCGCGTAGGTGAGCGGTTTGTAAATGACTTCGATCAGGCCGAAGAGAATCGGCATCGTGATCAGCAGCGGCAGGCAGCCCGCGTTCATGGGGTTGTGGCCTTCTCTTTTATACAGCGCCTGCGTTTCTTCCTGTATCCGCCTGTTGTCGCCTTTGTACATGGCTTGTATTTTGCGGATTTTCGGCTGCAGCCTCATGGACTTGGCGGTGCCTTTCTGCTGGCTGAAAGTGGAAGGCACCATAATCAGCCTGGCAAACAGCGTGAACAGAATCAGCGAGAGGCCGTAATTGTTGACAGTATCGTAAATCAGTTTCAGGATGAAACCGAAAGGGATACCCAGCAGGTGGTTGATATAATCCATCAGGTGCCTCCGCGCCTTCTTATTTTTTCTTCGGCGGGACGGGGTCGAACCCTCCCGGGAAAAGGATGTTGCACCGCAGCAGCCGCATCATCGCCATCAGGCTGCCTTTGAATGCGCCGTGGATTTCCACCGCTTCGAGCGCATACTGCGAGCAGGTCGGATAATACCGGCACATCAGGGGCAGAACGGGGGAGATGCGCCTGCGGTAGAATTTCAGCAGGGTGATCAGGATTTTCTTCATACCCGTGCATTTTCCGGGATGACGCCGGCAGCGGCAAGCTGCCGGAGCATGACCGCTTCCAACTGCGTGCTCTTCATCTGCTTCGTCCTCTCGCGGGCGACAAAAACCAAATCCCAGCCTCCGGAACAACGGGGAGCCAGCGAACGGTATGCGGCTTTGATGATTCTGCGGCAGCGGTTTCTTTCGACCGCAGATCCGATTTTCTTCCCTGTCGTGATACCGACACGGCAAAAACCCGAGCGGTTTTTCAGCGCGTAGGTGACCAGCGCGGAATGTGTCTGGACCTTTCCGCGCCAGTAGGCGCGCTTAAAATCGCTGTTAAGCTTCAAGGCCACGATGTCAGGCAAAACAATCCATCCGTCCGTCTACTGCGAGCAGTCTCAATATGACAGGCGCTTGCGCCCCTTTGCCCTGCGGCGGGCGAGCACCTTGCGGCCGTTCCTGTCGGCCATTCTTTTCAGGAATCCGTGCTCTGCTTTTCTCTGGCGTTTCTTGGGTTGGTAGGTTCTTTTCATTTCGGTGTCTCCGTTCTGGTGTCAATCGGCGCGGCTGCGGTTTCGGCGGTTTCGGCAGGCGCCCTGCAAAACAGCATTATATTACATCACACGGTTGACTGTCAATCATTTCTTTGCCTCGGGCAAGCCCTGCCGGGGCGCCGGCTGCCCGAAAATCGGACCGTCCGAATATTGAAATGGCCCCGCCGGTATGCTATACTTTCATCTCACGGATTTGGTTCGATGCGCACAAGAAGGAGCGGCTGGAGATGGATTCCCTCAGCGAATTATGGGAAGCGGTTCGAAACGAACTGAAATCGAAATTGTCCGAGGTCATCTACAACGTCTGGATCAATGACATTAAAATGGAGAGTTTCGAGGGCAATACCGTTGTGTTGTCCCTGACCGAATTCAAGCGCAAAATCGTCGAGCAGAAGTTTATGGGCGTTCTCGGCGACGCGTTTGAAAAAGTGCTCGGTTTCCAGGCGGACATCAAGCTTGTCGAGCCGCAGGCCGCCCCGGTCAAAAAGCCCGCGGCCGAAAACGGTAAAACCCCTCAATTTTCTTATACGTTCGACACTTTTGTCGTCGGTTCTTCCAACAAATTCGCGCACGCTGCGGCGCAGGCGGTCGCGGCCAACCCGGGCGGGACTTACAATCCCCTGTTTATTTACGGCGAGTCCGGCCTCGGCAAGACCCATCTTCTCCGGGCCATCATGAACGAGGTGTCCGCCAGCAGGCCGGACATGAAATGCGTTTTTATCAACGGAGAGGATTTCACCAACGAACTGATTCATTATATCTACGCCAAAAAGAATATGAGCGAGTTCCACAACAAATACCGCAGCGCGGATCTGCTCATCGTCGACGACATCCAGTTTATCAAAGGCAAGGAACAGACGCAGGAGGAATTCTTCCACACCTTCAACGCCGTCACGCAGGAAGGCCACCAGATCGTCTTGTCCTCCGATAAACCTCCCAAAGAAATGGGCACCCTCGACGAGCGGCTGCGCACGCGGTTCGAGTGGGGCCTGCTGGCCGACATCCAGCCGCCCGATTTTGAAACGAGAATGGCCATTATCAAGCAAAAGGCCAGGGACCTCGAATTCGATATCCCCGACGACGTCGTGCAGTACATCGCCGAAAAAGTTAAAAGCAACATCCGCCAGCTCGAAGGCGCCGTCAAGAGGATGAAGGCCATCGTCACCATCCAGGGAGCCGCCAAAAACATCACGACGGCGCAAAGCGCCATCAAGGATATCCTCACGGAATCGCGCCCCATCCCCCAGACCATCGAAAAAATCATTTCCGAGGTCGCCAGGACCTACGGGGCAAATCCCGCAGATATTCGCTCGTCCAAGAGGGACGCTCCCATATCGCAGATGCGCCAAATCGCGATGTATGTCGTCAGCGAGGTCACCGGCTTGACGCAGGAGGCCATCGGACGCGAGTTCAGCGGCAGGCACCATACGACCGTCATCTACGCGCTTCGTGAAATCAAAGATAAAATTGACAGGGACCCTTCGCTGAAAGCCACGGTCAACGACATCATCAAGAACGTCCAGCAGGCGTGAGAGAGGGCAAAACATGCGTTTCACCAAAATGCACGGCGCGGGCAACGACTACATCTATGTGAATTGTTTTCAAGAGCAAGTCGACGACCCCGAAGACCTGGCCAGGCGCATCAGCGACAGGCATTTCGGTATCGGCTCTGACGGCCTTGTGCTCATCGAACCGTCCGATACCGCCGATTTCAGGATGGATATCTACAACGCCGACGGTTCGCGCGCGAAGATGTGCGGCAACGCCACGCGCTGCGTCGCCAAGTATGTCTACGACCACCAAATGACGCGGCGCGGAGAAATTACGCTCGAGACGCTCAGCGGCATCAAACATATCAAAATGATCATCGAGGGCGGTCAGGTGACGGCGGCGTCGGTCAATATGGGCGCGCCGGAGTTCGACCCTGAAAAAATTCCCGTGCTTGCGGCCGGCGGCAGCGCCGTCGGTATCCCGGTGCAGGCCGGCGATGCCGTTTATACGGCGACCTGTGTGTCGATGGGCAACCCGCACTGCGTCGTTTTTGTCGATGATACCGAAGCCGTCGACATCGAAAAGACGGGGCCGCTTTTTGAGAAAAACGCGCTATTTCCAGACAGGGTGAACACGGAGTTCATCCAAATCGTCGACGGCCGAACGCTCAAAATGCGCGTTTGGGAGCGCGGAGCGGGCGAAACACTCGCCTGTGGCACGGGCGCCTGCGCGGCCGCGGCCGCGGCCGTTGTCAACGGATACTGCCGCAAGGACGAGGACATCGGCGTTCTCCTGCGCGGCGGCACCCTGACCATCCGCTGGCTCGGCGACACCGGCGAAATCATGATGACGGGGCCTGCGCAAAGCATTTGCAGCGGGGAATATCCCGCCGTCTGACCTCTCGGGAGGAAACATGAAAATCAACGAGAACTTCTTGAAAGTCCCCGAAAGCTATCTGTTCACGGACATCGGCAGGAGGATCGCGGCCTACAAGCAGGCGCATCCGGAGGCCGACATCATCCGCCTGGGCATCGGCGACATTACCCGGCCCCTGCCGGCCGCCTGCGTCGAGGCGATGCGCCTGGCCGCCGCCGAGATGGGCACCGAACAGGGCTTCCGCGGTTATCCGCCCGAATACGGCCAGCCGTTTCTGATTGAAAAAATCAGGGAATTTGATTATGCGGCCCGCGGCGTGCAGCTCGACAGCGACGAGATTTTTATCAGCGACGGCGCCAAAAGCGATACCGGCAACATTGGCGACATTTTCGACAGGGACAACATCGTCGCCGTCTGCGACCCGGTCTACCCTGTTTATGCCGATACCAACGCCATGGCCGGCCGCGCGGGCGAACCGGGCCCCGACGGGAAGTGGAGCCGCCTGATCTTCCTGCCCTGTACGGCGGATAACGATTTCCTGCCCGAACTGCCCGAAAAACGGCCGGACCTGATTTATTTATGTTTCCCCAACAATCCTACCGGCGCCTCGATTTCGAAAGCGAAATTGGCCGAATGGGTCGATTATGCCAACACCAACGGCAGCGTCATTTTGTTCGACGCGGCCTACGAGGCTTACATCACCGGCGACGCTCCCCACAGCATCTATGAGATTGAAGGAGCGAAAACTTGCGCCGTCGAGTTCAGAAGCTTTTCCAAAACCGCGGGCTTCACCGGCGTACGCTGCGCTTATACCGTCGTACCCAAGCAGCTGACCGTTCAATCGGTGAGCCTCAACAAATTGTGGGCGCGCCGCCAGGCGACCAAGTTCAACGGGGTTTCTTATGTCACACAGCGTGCGGCCGAAGCCGTTTATTCCCCCGAGGGCCGCCGACAGGTCGCCGCGAACATCGAGTACTGCCGCCGCAACGCCGCCGTGATTGCCGGAGCGCTGCGGGAAGCCGGTTTCCGTGTCTGGGGCGCGCAGGATTCGCCCTATATCTGGATGCAGACCCCCGGCGCGATGAAGTCATGGGATTTCTTTGACCTTCTGCTCGACAAAGCCCATGTGGCGGGCACACCCGGCTGCGGTTTCGGCCCCGGGGGCGAGGGTTATTTCCGCCTGACCGCTTTCGGCGAAGCAGGGCGCACGCTCGAGGCCACCGAAAGAATCAAGCGGATATTTTCATAAACCATTTTAAGGAGGCAAACATGAAAAAGCTCGAACTCATTTACGAAGGCAAGGCGAAAAAGGTCTTTTTGACCGACGACGAAGACGTGCTGATCGTCGATTATAAAGACGACGCGACCGCCTTCAACGGGCTGAAAAAGGGCACCATCTCGGGCAAGGGCGTCATTAACAACAAAATGACCAATTTCATGTGCCGCCTGCTCGAGCAAAACGGGATCAGGACCCATTTTATCGAGGAACTATCCGACCGTGAGACGGCCGTGCGCAGGGTTGAGATCGTGCCGCTGGAGGTCATTATCAGGAACAAAGCAGCCGGCAGCATGGCCAAACGGCTCGGGCTGGAAGAAGGCATGGAGCTGCTTTGCCCCGTGCTGGAGTTCAGCTACAAAGACGACGAACTCGGCGACCCCATGATCAATGATTCCCACGCGCTGGCCTGCGGTTTCGCCACACAAAAAGAAATCGATGCCATCCGCTCCATGGCGTTGAAAATCAACGACATCATGACCGCTTATTTCGCGTCCAAAAACGTCGAACTTATCGATTTTAAACTGGAGTTCGGCCGCTATAAAGGCGACATCATCCTTGCCGACGAAATCTCCCCCGACACCTGCCGGTTCTGGGATATGACCACGCATGAAAAACTCGACAAAGACCGTTTCCGCCGCGATATGGGCAGCGTCGAGGAGGCTTACGAGGAAATGGCGCGGCGGCTCGGCCTGCAGTAAAAGGGCGCAACCCAGCCGGCTGCGCGGAGGGCGCGATGTCTGAATGTTTTGACGGGCTGCGTGAGGAATGCGGCATATTCGGTGTTTACGGCAGCGGCGGCGTTCCGGCGGCGCAAACCGTGTATTCGGGGCTGTTCGCCCTGCAGCACCGCGGGCAGGAAAGCTGCGGGATGGCTCTCAGCGACATGGGCGTTATCTCGTGCCATAAAAATATGGGGCTCGTCAGCGAGGTTTTCGGCTCTGCCGGACTGGCCTCCCTGCCGGGGCAGGCGGCCATCGGCCATGTGCGCTATTCCACCGCGGGCGGCAGCACGCCGGAGAACAGCCAACCCTTCGTTTTCCGTTATGCAAAAGGCAGGTTCGCCATCGCGCATAACGGCAATCTTGTCAATTCCGAACAAATCAAAGACGAACTCGCCCTCAACGGGGCTTTATTCCAGTCAACGGGCGACAGCGAAGTTATCGCGCACATCATCGCGCAGGAAAGAATCGCGGCGCCGAGCATCGAAAAGGCGGTGCTGGCCGCGACCGGCCGCTTGAGAGGTTCCTATTCCCTGCTGGTCATGAGCCCCAGAAAAATCGTTGCCGCCCGCGATCCTTTCGGCTTTCGCCCCCTTGTCATCGGCAGAACGGACGGGGCGGTTGTGTTCGCCTCCGAATCCTGCGCCCTCGACGCGGTCGGCGCCGCGTTCGAGCGCGACGTCGAACCGGGCGAAATCGTCGTGGCAGACCCCGGCGGCCTGCGCGTCGTCCGCGCCGGCTGCCCCGGCCGCAAACGGCTGTGCGTGTTCGAATACATTTATTTCGCCCGTCCCGACAGCGTCATCGACAAGGTCAGCGTGCATGACTCCCGCGTCAAAGCGGGAGCCCTTCTCGCCCGCCAGCACCCGGTCGAGGCCGATGTGGTCATCGGCGTTCCGGACTCCGGCCTCGACGCCGCCATCGGCTTTTCGCGGGAAAGCGCCATTCCCTTCGGCCTGGGTTTCGTCCGCAACAACTACGTCGGCAGGACGTTTATCAAACCCGAACAGAGCAAGCGCCGCGAGGGGGTTGACATCAAACTTTCCCCCGTACCCGAAACCGTCAAGGGCAAAAGGGTGGTCATGGTCGACGATTCGATTGTGCGTGGTTCGACGACTTCCGGCATCATCCGCCAGCTAAAAGCGGCCGGCGCGTCCCAGGTTCATGTCAGGATCAGCTCGCCGACCATCCGCTGGCCCTGCTATTTCGGCACCGACATACCCACACGGGATGAACTCGTGGCCAACCGCTATACCGTGCCGGAGCTGGCAGCCGCCATCGGCGCCGATTCGCTCGGTTTTCTGGCGGTGGAAAGCCTGCGGGAAATCGTTTTTGCTCAAACAAAAAATTATTGCGACGCCTGTTTTACCGGTCTGTATCCCGACGCGCCGCCGGGTGCGGACGCGCAAATTGAGGAGATATAATGGGAATCTTTGAAAAAATTAACAAAGGGCTGCGCAAGACCCGTGAAAACATGTCTTCCGCCATCGACTCGCTGTTCCATGCCAGACCGGAGATTGACGACGAATTTTTCGACGAACTCGAAGAGATTCTCATCATGGGCGACGCCGGCGTGGCAACCGCGACGCAAATCACCGAAACCCTGCGGGAAACCGTGCGCAAAAAGAACCTGAAGTCCGCCGACGATGTCCGCGCGGCCATTAAAGACATTGTCGCTGCCATGCTGGCGGGCGGCGAGGAAATGAATATCATCACCATTCCCTCGATTATCCTTGTCATAGGCGTCAACGGCGTCGGCAAAACCACCAGCATCGGCAAACTCGCCGCGATGTACCGGTCCCAGGGTAAAAAAGTCATTCTCGGCGCCGCCGACACCTTCCGCGCGGCGGCCATCGACCAGCTTGAAATCTGGGCGGCGCGCGCGGGAGTCGAACTGGTCAAACACAAAGAGGGCGCGGACCCGGCGGCGGTGGTTTTCGACACCATCTCGGCTGGCAAATCCCGCAACGCGGACATCATCATCATCGACACCGCAGGCAGGCTTCACAACAAGAAAAACCTCATGGAGGAACTGGCGAAAATATACCGGATTATCGACAGGGAACTGCCTTACAGCGACCGCGAGGTGCTTCTCGTGCTTGACGCGACGACCGGCCAGAACGCCGTCAATCAGGCCAAAGAGTTTCAGCATGTCTCCGAACTGACGGGCATTATCCTCACCAAACTTGACGGCACCGCCAAGGGGGGAGTCGTGCTCTCCATCAAAAACGAACTGGGCATTCCCGTGAAGTTTGTCGGCGTCGGCGAAAAACTCGACGATCTCCAGCCCTTTGACCCGTCGGCTTTCGCGCAGGGTCTCTTCGACGTTGCACCGGCCGGGGAGCAAGAGGAGGAGGACTGACGTGACTGTCCTTGCCGCTACCAACAACCTGAAAAAACGCGACGAACTTGTCCGTCTGCTGACGCCGCTCGGTTTGAGTGTCGTCACCGCCGCCGAGGCCGGCGTCGACCTCGGCGATGTGGAAGAGACGGGGACCACTTTTGAGCAAAACGCTTTGATTAAAGCCGTCAGCGGCTGCAAAGCCTCCGGTATGCCCTGCGTCGCGGACGATTCCGGCCTTGAGGTCGACGCTTTGGGCGGCGAGCCCGGGGTTTTTTCCGCAAGGTACGCGGGCGCGCACGGCGACGACGCGCGCAACAACGAAAAACTGCTGCATGCGCTCCGGCACGTTCCCGCAGCGGAAAGAACCGCCCGTTTTATCTGCGCCGCTTGCTTTTGTACGCCGGACGGCGTAACATTAACGGTACGGGGTGTGTGCGAAGGTTCTATCGCGTTTCACCCCGAAGGCAGCGGCGGCTTCGGTTACGACCCGCTGTTTCTGCCGGCGGCGGCGGAACCGGCGGATGGCAAAAAACCGACCATGGCCAGCCTTTCCGACAGCGAGAAAGACGCCATCAGCCACCGCGGAGCCGCCATCAGGCAGCTCGCCGTGAAAATAGAGGAGTATTATGACAGGCAAGCAAAGGGCGCGGTTCAGGGCGCAGGCCAACGCCCTTGAGGCGATTGTCCACGTCGGCAAGTCCGGCGTTACGCCCGCGCTGATTCAACAGGCCGACGAAGCGCTTGAGGCAAGGGAACTCATCAAAGTCAAGGTTCTCCTTGATTCGTCTCCTGCCGCTCCCGCGGAGGTCGCGAAGACGCTCGGGGAAGCGACGCGTTCCGAGGTCATTCAGGTGATCGGCGGGACCGTCGTTCTGTACCGTGCAAAACCCGAAAAACAGGAGAAAACAGCGAGGAAACCCGCGGCGCGCAAAGGCGGGCTTTCTGCCGGTAAAAAGGCAGCCGGCATTAGAAAAACCGTCAGGGAAAAGGGCGGCGCCGAGCCGAAAAAAAACGCTTTTGCCGGCTGCAAAGGCATGGCGCCGGCGGCAGGGGCGCGTCCGGCGCGCAAAACCGGTACCCCGCGGCTTTCACGCGGCGGCAGGCATCAATAAGAGGCTCGTGAAGGGGAGAAAGCCGTCTTGGCTTCGGAACATCACGCCGGCACAGCGGCGCAAAATAAAAAAGCATACCACGATTATTTTGTGCTGGAGGATATGGAAGCCGGCATCGAACTGTTCGGTACGGAAGTCAAATCCATCCGCCAGGGCAAAATCAACCTCAAGGATTCCTGGTGTTCCATTGTCGACGGTGAACTGTTTGTCAACGGCATGCACATCAGCCCCTATGAACACGGCAACATTTTCAACCGCAATCCTTTGCGCGTGCGCAGGCTCCTGATGCATAAACGGGAAATTATGCGCCTGCAGGGCACGGTCAAGCAGCAGGGGCTCGCGCTCATTCCGCTGGCCGTTTACTTTTCCAAAGGCAGGGCGAAGGTGAAAATCGGCCTTTGCAAAGGCAAAAAACAATATGACAAGAGGGAGGTCGAGGCAAAAAAAGACGCGCAGCGCAGCATCCAACGCGCTATGAGGGACCGTTAACGGCAGTGATTAGCGGATAGTGATTAGTAATTAGAAAAACGGGATGACAACTAAAAGATATGGCGATTAAAAGTTTTAAAGAACTGATTGTTTGGCAAAAGTCAATGGATTTGGTTGAACAATTATATAACGCCACCGACGAATTCCCGAAAGATGAAATCTACTGCTTAACGAACCAGATGCGAAGGTCTGCGATTTCCATCGCATCCAATATCGCAGAAGGGCAGGCTCGCAAGACCACAAAAGATTTTCTTAATTTTATCTCTATTGCGCAGGGCTCAAGGGCTGAATTGGAGACGCAAATCATGATCGCTAATCGTCTTGGCTATATAAAAGGAGAAAAAGCGGAACAGTTGCTGGAAATTCTTGCCGAAATAGCCAAAATGCTTTATACTTTGTCATCCACACTCCATTTACCCGAAAACCGGAAAACCTGCGAATAAGGCACTAACCACTAATCACTAAACACTAAACACGCAATAAGGGGATGAAAGGATTTCGACGGGGGTTTTGAACCGCGATAAGCGAGCAGCGGCGCGGACCCGCTATAAAAGCCGCAGTTTAGAAATAAACGACAGCAACACTGAACTGAAAGCTGCTTAATTAAGCAGCCGTCCTTACCGGGAGTACCGCGGCCCGGATAAGGGCGTCGATGAGCGGTGAACGTGCGCGCGCGAGAGTGACGTACCGCGCCATGAATAACGACACTACCGTACCGTCAAGCCTGCCTGCGGGCGCGGCGGGAGGGGAATCTTAAATCACAGGCTGCGCTCGGAGAAGGTTGCGGGGATGAGCTTTCGGACGCGGTTTCGATTACCGCCATCTCCACCATGAAAAAAGCAAGTCGGCAGACTTGCTTTTTTCAACTCCATTCGCGCTGTAAACAAGCGTGAATGGAATATCCCTTTGCAGCTTGCCGCAAAATATCACGACCGCGCAGCGGCCATATCAAATCGCGCGCAGCTCGATAGATCATTTCGTTCTTTGACGACGCGCAGCGCGGTCTGCCGCCGTTCTCACTGCAATTTTCTCCTTGTACAGTTGAACATCAAACCGTATTGAATGTATAATAAATTAACAAACAATTGAACAGCCGGTTGGTTCGTCAAACCCTTTGTCGGGAGGCCCATTTTATGGCTATGCTGCAGACCATTGTGTTGAGTTTTGTTTTGCTTGTCCAGTCCGCTTTCGCGTCCGTTTTTATGACCTCCTACTATGCAAAGCCGCTCGATTACGGCGGCGGCCCTTACAGCGAGACGGTCATCACGCAGCCGCTCGCGCTTTACGAAAACGGCGATACGGATTATGTCATCGTTTATGCCGACAATGCCGAATCCTCGGTTCGGACCGGCGCGCGATGGCTGAAGGAATATACTGCGGCGATGACGGATACGGCAGGCATGGCGGTTTACGCGCTCAGCAACATGCCCGCGGGCAGCAAATACATCGCCTTGGGCGACTCGGGCCTTGACGGCGGCGCGCTGGACGCTGCGAAAGCGCAGCTGAAAGACGAGGGCTTTGTCAAAAAAGTCATCGACGGCAACATCTACATTTGCGGTATCGGCAGGGGAACCATGTACGGCTGTTCGAGTTTTATCGAGGAACAGCTCGGCTGCCACTGGTATACGCCCGAACTGAAGGTCACGCCCAAAAAGCAGGATATCGTCATTGATAAAAACCTCGATGAAATTCAAAATACGGCGCTGGAATACCGCGATGTGTTCTGGGGCGTTGTCAATATCAACCCGGAATGGAAGGCGTTCCATAAAATCAACACCGGCATGGGTTCCTATATGGGCGAGCAGTACGGTTACGGCGTCAATTATATCGACTTCTGCCATTCGATGGACCGGCTCGTACCGGCGAGTTATTATGCCGAACACCCGGAATATTTTTCTTACCGCAAGGACAGCGGCACAAGAACAACCGAACAGCGCTGCCTGACAAACCCCGACGTTCTTCGCATCACCATCGAGAACGTCTTTGAAAGGATCCGGAACGCCCCCGCGGATTACGGTATTATGTCCGTCACGCAGAACGACAACAACGGCGTCTGCGAATGCCCGGCGTGCCTGGCAATGGATGCGCTTTACGGCGGGCCGTCGGGCACCAACATCTGGTTTGTCAATCAGGTGGCGGACGCCGTCAAAGCGGAGTTCCCCGGCAGGAACATTCAGATTGACACTTTCGCTTACGACTATACCACCCACGCGCCGGTCAACATCCTGCCCCGCGACAACGTCATCGTCCGCCTGTGCACCATCGGCTCGTGCTTTTGCCATCCCATCGCCGAATGCGGTCACGGCAGGTCTCTGAGCGTATTCGAGAACTATGCGAGAAAAGATTCTGTTTATGCCAAAGATTTCGAGGACTGGTCGGCGCTGTGCAGACAGTCGGGCGCGAAACTGTATGTCTGGGATTACACGACCCATTTCAAATGCTATTCCATGCCGTTCCCCAATCTGCATGTCCTGGCGGACAATATTCAGTTTTTCATCGACAACAGCGTTTACGGCGTCTTTGAGCAGGGCAACTACGACGGCGGCAGAAATGGCGAGTTCGATTCCTTGCGCGCCTTCATCCTCGCCAAACTTCTTTGGAATCCGAAAGAAAACGTGGACCATCTCATCGACGCGTTTATGGACGCCTATTACGGCGAGGCATCCGCGCCGTTTGTCAGGCAGTACCTCGATTACATATCGCAGAAAGCGATCAACACCTCGCATCTTTTCATTTTCGGCAGGCCGGAACAGAACCTGTTCTTCACGCCGGAGGACTATCGGCGCTGCGACGCGTTATTTGACAAAGCCGAAGCCGGCGCCGCCAACAAATTCCAGTTGGACAATGTGCGCCGCTCCAGACTTTCGCTGCGCATCCACAAGGCGAATATGGTGACCTGCGAATTCGCCCTGAGCAACCCCAACCGTATGGCGGAAAATAAAAAGCTTTTCAACGATATGATCATGCTCGGCATCGACAGGCTCAAGGAGGGCGAGGCCATCTGCCTGCCTTATGATGCCTATGTGTGGTCGCTTCGTCCCATCGAGTGGGCAGATCCCCTTTCCTGGATCACCTTTGTCGACGAGAGCAAAGTGGTGCCGCTGGACCTGGCCGAATACCGGCGCACCCATCAGGAATAAGCCGCGCGCCGGCCGGTTTGCCTAAGCGGTTACTATCTGATATAATGAACAGACAATATTTATTCTTTAAGCGAGCGCGGAGGTTAGTGCTATGAAATCACTTTTTAAAAAAATAATCGCGGCCTTTCTTGCCGCTGTTTTTGTTTTGGGCTGCGTGCCTTTTACACTGACCGCTGCCTCGGCCGTTGATGCGCCCGGCATTCCGGAGGGCGCTGCCGCGCAGTACGCTTCGCCGACATCCGTCATCATCACGTGGAATGCGGTGGACGGCGCGACGGGCTATGTGGTTTACCGCAGCCTCTCGGCGTCCGAAGGTTACCAGCGTATGAAAGTGACCGCGGCCCTTTCGGCCACCGATACTGCGGCGGTACCCGGCGTTGTTTATTACTATAAAGTCAGGGCCTACACCGCGGGCGACACCGGCAATATCTACGGTACGCCTGCCGATGCTGTTTCGCCTCCCGGTATCTTGCCGGCGCCCGTGTCCCCCGCGGCAGTTTCCGTCAACCTGACAAGCATTAAAACCAGCTGGGCTGCCGTCGCAGGCGCAGCCGGTTATGTGCTGTACCGCAGTTCCTCGGCGGGCGGGACCTATAAAACGCTGAAAATCACCGCTTCCCGCAGTTTTACCGATACCGGCCTGACACCCGGCGCCACTTACTATTACAAGGTCAGGGCGTATGCGAAGGTCAACGGCGTTACGGTCTACGGCAAAACTTCCGCTGCTTTTTCGGGCCTGGCGGCTCCCGCGGTTCCCACCAACTGTATCTCCGTCTTTACGAGCACCACCTCCGCGACCCTTGCATGGGACAAAGTCAGCGGCGCGACGGGCTATGTGCTTTACTACGCCGAAAGACAAAACAAAAACGGCCCCTACAAGCGTTTGAAAGTGCTGAAAGGCAATTCCTATGTACACAACGGCATCGACGTCACCGACGCGAATTACTACAAGGTTTGCGCCTACCAAACATACCGTGGCGCTAACATCTACGGCAAACCTTCCGCGGCGTTCGCGCCGAAATCCGACCCGGTCATTTCCTACCAGTACGACGCGGACGGCAATTATTTCTATACCGAGAAAGACCCCTGGCAGCGCAATTTCGGCTTTAATCCGCTTTACGACTGGTTTGCGCCCATCACCGCCATGTTTTACAGCTCCGTGCGCGTCAAGTTCACCTATAACGGCCTCGATTGGATGATTCAGCTGTGGAAAGGCCAATACGGCTTTGCTTTTATCGGGTCCGAAATCGGCATCTACCATAAGCCCGCAACGCGCCCGGGCACCCATTATGACAGCGCTTCGGACGCGAATTCGCTGAAAATCGAGCAGTCCCTCTACCGGCAGAAAGCAGGTTCCGACAACGAGAACGATTTGGAACTGAAATTTACCAGGCCTTACGCGATTTATTGGTGGTCGACGGGCTTTGTCGCCGGACAGCTCAGGCGGTTTGCGGATACCGGCGAGCTGATGATGGTCGCCCGCATCACCTTCAAGGATAACGGCATGGCCAACGCTTTCGTCGAGAAATTCGACGCGCTCGGTTTCGAAGCGTCGGACAGCGTCAACAAGGACCATCCCGATACCTATAAAGTGGTCGGCAGGGACGTGTATATCAACTGGCGCTACATCGGCAGGGCAACGGGTACCTACGTCGGCTGACAACAAGTTTTCCCCGTTTTGGCCGCCAAAAATATTTTATGCGTTATGTTGACACGGGCATAAATGCGTGATAATATGTTGATGATTATAAACGGGCCTGTTTAACGGCTGTTTGAATGAAAGGATTGGGTTCATGATGAAAAAGGTTCTCAGCGTTCTCGTAGCGGTTGTTCTTTGCTTGTCTCTCGGCGTTTTCGCTTCGGCGGCGGATATCGATCTTGGCGGCGTCGGCGAGGATGTTTCCCTGTTCCTTGACCAGGCTTCGGCCTATACCCCCGAGGATGCGATGGATGTCCTTTCAAACGTTGACAGCGGCGACATCGAAGAGGCGCTCGCGGCGATCGGCAGCCCCGACCTTGCTTCCCTTTCCGAGCTTAACACAGGCGCCATTCCCGGTTTTCTGGATCAGATTTTCGACCAGCTCAGTTCGCTCGGTTTGCCGGTTGACGCGATCAAACAGGCCATGAGCGACAGCGAAATTCTCAACTTCCTTGCCAGCATCTATATCGGCAACAATACCACCACCACCGAGGCAACCACTGAGGAAACCACCGAGGAAACCACCCTTACCATTCCGGAAACCGGCAACAACGGCTCCCCGGTATCGGCTGTCGGCGGTTTGGCTGTTCTCGCTGCTGTTTCTCTTGCGGCGGCCGCCTATTTCGTCAGCAACAAGAAAAAGGCTTGACCTTCTTTTCAAACCGCAAAAAACCGGGTACGCAAACGCGTGCCCGGTTTTGTTTTTTATTGGAAAACGGTTGCTCTATGCCCGTAAAAAACCTGCCTGTTTGACAGCAGCCGCGGTCCTGGCCGTGTATATGCTGAACAACATCTTCCCGACCCGGGCGTAATCGGCCGAGTCCTCCTGCCCGCAAAGCATGGCGAATTGGGAACCGGCGCTCGCGGCGATATCCTGCGAGCCTTTCACCGCCAGATAATAAAAGGTGAAAGCGGCGCCGTCGGCGAGGCTTTCATATAAAGCAGGCGAGAGGCGCATCAGGCAGTCATAAAATTCGTTGACGGCTTCGGCTGAAAGAATCTGGTGCGGCAGTTCGCGGTGCAGCGTGATCTGAACACAGAAAACAAGCAGCACTTTCATCTGGGCCGCCGTGTTTTCGTCCGCGCACAGCTGTTGCGCTTCTTGCGGCAGTTCAAACCCGCAGGGATCGCGGCTGACCGTTTCGGCGAGAGAAGCGCCCAGTTGTTTCGCCTTTTGAAAACTGCCGTCGCTACGGAAACGGTTGACGCATTCCGCCAGGTCCATTTCCCCGGCGTCGCATGCGCAGGCGTCGCTGCCGAATATTTTTATATCGCTGTCTTCCATGAAATCACCAGGAATTGTTGGAACGCCGGCATTCATTGCTGGCGTTATCCCGCGGCGGGTGCTTTGGGGGCGTGTTTCTTTTTGTGGGATTTATAGTTGAGCAGGGCGTTGAGGTGTTCGTCCGGCGTCGTGCAGGCCCCCACGCTGACCTTGCCTTTTCCGTACATGCCGTGAAAATCGCTGCCGCCCGTCATCAGCAGGTGGTTCCTTTGGGCAATTTCGCGCAGCATTTCGGTCTGTTCGGGGCTGTTCTCCGGGTGCCATACTTCAATGCCGTCGAGCCCGAGTTCAATCAGCTCGTCGATAATGTCGAAGTTGTTAAAAAGCGCCGGGTGCGCCAGCACGGCGATACCCTCCGCCTCGTGAATCGCGTCGATAATCTCCTTGGGCTCCGGATACTGCGCGTTGAGGTTAACGCTTTTATCGCTCGTGTTGGAGAAAAGCTCCTCAAACAGCGTGCCGAATATTCTGTCGGTCACGCCGCACTCCATCAGCGAGTGCATGATATGCTGGCGGTAAATGCTCGTTGAGCCGGCGGCGTATTTGACAATCAGGTCGGGCGTTGTGGACGGATACCTTCTGGAAACGCGCACGACCATATGCTTAACCGCCTTGGTACGCGCTTCAAGGTTGCGCTTGCACAGGCCTTCCAAACGGTCCGGGTATTCGGAAAGGTAACACAGCAGGTGGACCTTTTCCCTGCTTTTCCTGTGGGTTGCGGAAATTTCCGATCCGGCAATGACGTTAACGCCGTTTCTTTCGCCGACGATGACCCCTCTCTTGTTCCCTGCAAGGCAGTCGTGATCCGTAATCGCGATGGTATCGATGCCCCTGTTCTTGGCAAGCAGCACGAGATCGTCAATACCCATCGACCCGTCAGACAGCCTGGTATGGCAATGCAAATCCGCCGGCAAAGTAAAAACCTCCTTCAAAAAGCCCAAAAAGCGCCTATTACCCTCAATATAAAAATATTCTACCACGTTGTACATACTTTTGCAAGCGCCGCGGCAGACTGTTTGAAACGGGTTCCTGTGTTGAAAATATTATTTGGCCGGTATGACTGGGAACAGGACACGCGGCTCAGTCGTGAAAAAGCCTTTCCATCAATGCGTCCGCCGCGGCTTTCCGCCGGCCGGTTTCCTCCCGGTCAACGCGGTATCGGCCTTTTCTGTATTGTATGAGCACATCGCCGGGTTTGGCGCGCTTGGGCAGACTGCCGCGCGGCAGTTGGATGAAACGGCCGTCCGCGCATTCAAGCACCGCCGTGTCGCCCTCGAACCTTTCGAGCACGTAAGTATCCAAGAAACGTCGCCTCCGTCAATATCGTTTGATTTCAGCCTCCGCGGCGCGGGCGCTGCCGTTCTTGACCGCTTCTATCTTACCACGGCGCGGCGGCGATTGATAGGACTCGAAGGCGATGATAATGCGGACAGGGGCTTGTTTGTACCGGCGCCGGCTTCAGGGCTGACAGCAGGTATTCTGTGCCGTCAACCGTGAATTTACCGCGGATTGTAATATCAACTGCCCCGGTTGAAGAAAGAGAATAGCTCAACGGAGCGACTTCTTGTAAACTGTTGGTTACGACACGAACAAAGCACAAGGAGGCAGCCCGATGAGCCAAGAAGA
>Ga0116186_1000325_pt1 | contig 59425 bp, 51 predicted proteins | sample AD_JPNNA4_MetaG_FD_89806 | JGI IMG/M metagenome (GOLD analysis project Ga0116186, IMG submission 89806) | Active sludge microbial communities of municipal wastewater-treating anaerobic digesters from Japan - AD_JPNNA4_MetaG | ecosystem: Engineered > Bioreactor > Anaerobic > Digestate | place...
CATGGTGATTATAGAATTAGTGGGGAAATCTTCTTTAATTCAGCGACGGGATATAATGAGAGCAAAATAATCGGAGGGTGTGATGAAGAAGTGTCCCTATTGTGCTGAGGAAATTCAAGATGAAGCTATTGTTTGTCGTTATTGCGGCAGAGATTTAGCACAGATCACAAAAGAACCTGAGCCTAACGAGCCACAAAACCCTGATGCTATTCCGCTTGATCAGGTGATTGCCAGGTTTGTAAGCGATGGCTATCGGGTTACTATGCAGAATTTAGATGGTGCACAACTCGTAAAAAACAAGCGATTTCCAGTATTGCTATTAGTCATTGCATTTGTTGCAATATTTTTTAATATCTTTGTGGGCATAGGTGTGCTGGCTTTGGCGTTAATTGTGTACTTGTTAGGAAAAGATAGAACAGCATACCTAACAAAAGGTGTTGATGGGGTGGTAGTATCAACAGATCAGGATGGCAATAAGATTGAGAATGTCAATGACGTGGTTAAGTCACTCGAGGAACGCACAGCAGAAGAAAAAGCCACACTCATTAAAAGCCTGACAATTCTTGGTGTATTGGTTTTAGTGATTGTGGTGATAATCGTTTTGAAATTGATATAATGCACAAATATCAGTGCTCTCTGTATAATAAGTAAAATTAACATGGTTCTGAATTTTTGTAGGTTGTAGTGCTGTTTGAATCTGCTTGGTCAAATTGAGTCTGCTCGCGCTTAATATCTCTCAAGCGGTGGAGGAAGTTCATAGGGTTAGGGCCAAGGCGAGTGATATAGAACATATATTCAATAGTAACGTGAATTTTGGGTAGTAGGGGGGGGAATGCCTAATTATTGGGGGTTTGGTGAAGATAATTGAGAAAGAGCAGCACTTAGCTGCTCTTGTTGCTGAATTCAGATGGTATGCTCTATAAGCGATTTATCGGACTAGTATGGGCAGGTAGATGCCATAACTAATCAGGAGTGGGAGGGGTTCTGGTGGAAGGGGGTCATCCTCGCCTTGAGGATTGTTTTGGGCAATCAAATCAGAGACCATGGGACCCCAATTGTATCCATCTACCTTAACCGAAGACTGAGCACCTGGATTTACAAAAGACCAATCGGCACCAGCCGCAAATTCAAGCCATTCTCCATCATAGAATGACGCCGGGTCTAATGGCAAGGCAATCGACACCCCTTTGGCATTATTGTAAAGCCAAATTGCTTGCTCCCACACCCCAGACCAAGCACGGTTATAAACAACAAAATCATTTTGCAGGTTTAGTAGGGTTTGCGCGGCTGGAGAAACCTCAGGGAAGTAGTTGACCAAGGCAGCAAAATGGAACAAATCGGCCAACCTGTCCACATTGTTAATTTCTATCGAACCTCTTTCGTGGAATCTTTGAAGTACGGTATAGTCCAGAAGGTTCCAGATATCAATTTTCACAGCTAAAGGAGACTCTTGAATAGCTAACGCTAAAGCATTCGTCGCCACAAACATTTCATCAAGATAGGCCATATTAATTACAGAAACCGTTGAGGGAGTATAACCACGATATCGGAAAGAATAATAGGATTCAGCCATGCTCACCGCTAAATCCGAGGCAGTGGTGTACAGGCCTATGGTTGCAATGTAGTCATGGTCTGTAGAAAAGCTGATAGATTCGCTGGCAACATAAAAATCGGCCAAGCCCCTGAGTTCCCAGATAAACTCCATATTAGCTGTGAGGCAGGTATGGCTATAGAGTACATCGACGGAACCAGATGTGAGGAGAGCTGATCGAAGCTCCTCTTGTACTGAGATATTATCCCGATTCGCCCTATAATCCCATGCTACACCCGTCAATCCATGGCCGTGATCCGAGATAATCAGGGCATCCTGGGGAGCTGTGGATTTGGATTTTGCCCAGAGTATAAAATCAGCCAAAGTTGAGCCGCTACCGGAATTGAGGTTACCCATATTGAAATTTTCCACAGACCCATCGTGTTTGAAGAACCGATAAGCAGAATCTTGACTGGCAGAATCCACAAAAATCGCGATATCGACATTAGGTTGTCGATTATCGATAATAGACCCCACTTCAGACAATAAAACATCATTTAGGTTGTTGTCAGCAGCCACATAATACATCAGCAGCCAGGAGGGAGCCTCTGGTTCTTCACAAACAATACCAGAACCATACCAATTGTAAACCGTGGCTTTCCAGGCGAGGAACTCAGGGGTGGTTGGTTCACAAAGTGAGGTGTAGTAAAAATGAAACAATTCTAAATTTGTTAGATTCACGAAGCTGAGTGGAATAGCGCCAGACAGCTGGTTGGTGACCAAGATAAGAGATTGCAGATTGGTCAGATTTCCGAGTTGACCAGGGATGGAGCCCGAGAGCTGGTTGTTATTCAAGTAGAGAGATTGTAGATTGGTCAGATTTCCGAGTTGGCCAGGGATGGAGCCGGAAAGCTGATTGTAATTCAAGTAGAGATATTGTAGATTGGTCAGATTTCCGAGTTGACCAGGGATGGAGCCCGAGAGCTGGTTGTTATGCAGGCTAAGTTCTTGTAGATACGTCAGGTTTCCCAGTTCAGCTGGTATGGAGCCGGAAAGCTGATTTTGTCCCAGCCTGAGAATTTGTAGATTTGACAGGTTGCCGAGTTCAGCTGGTATGGGTCCAGAAAGTTGGTTGTTATACAGGCCAAGTTCTTGCAGATACGTCAGGTTGCCCAGTTCAGCTGGTATGGAGCCGGTAAGCTGATTGTGTCCCAGGACAAGTCTCTGGACGTGTCCGCCGAGAGTGGACACCCCATACCAATTTTCAACGTTAGGGTTATTGAGCCAGAAATTTTGCGTTGCCCAACCAGCACCATTGGTACTGTAAAAAAGAGCAACCAGGGCTTCACATTCGATTTGCGTCACATCCGTGACCGTTGCACAATCAAAAGATTGAACCTGTTCCTTAGTCTTGGCAATCACTTCGGGATTTGGGGGGACGTACTCACGCTTCGCCAGTTGTTCGTTAATGTGATGGTAGCGTTCTGTCAGCTCATCAGCAATTATCGACTCATTCAGCGGTGAGAGTGTGTTCGTTGCTGCCTCGATGATTCGCGAGGCAGTAACCATGGGCTCAGCTTGAGCAGCGGGAATCGGAAGAAGAAACGAAAAAACAATCAAGATTGCTGGAAGACGGTACTGGAGATTATGCATGAAACCCCTTTCAAAATAGCACTGGATTTGATAATTATTCTACCATGAAGGTCTACAGATAATCCTGAAGGGGGCTGATTGAGAGAGAAAGTAAACAAATTTCAAGCAGAAAAAAGACCAGAACCTGATAATTCAGTTGGTTCGAGTCCCTTCTCGATCTCTACAATCGGGTCGGGGGCGGGGATGAGGAGGGTTTCGGAGCCGGACATTTTCTGGCAGGCATCCCAAGCCATGGCTAATGCCATGACGCAATCATCGTGCAGACCGGCGGGGGCGGAGTAGGAGAAGGAGCCGTTTGGGGAGACTTTCTCTTCGAAGGAGAGGAGCTCCTTTTTTTGTATCTCGTGGTCGAGCAGGCGGATGTGGGAGTGCTCCAGGGCGGACTTGAGACCGAGGATGATGCTGGACTTGGATGCCTGGGTGGTGACGAAGGGGACGACGTTCAGACCGCACTCCAGCAGGTGGTCGATGACCGGTCTGCCGATGCCGTTGACTTCCACGATTATCAGGTTGAGGAACCAATCGCGGTAGATTTGGGCGATGCGGGCTTCCAGCTCGGGGTAGTCGACGCGGTTGAAGCGGGAGAGGTGCACCTGCTCTTTGGTGTTCAGGTCCAGGACGGTGATGACAGTGTAGTCGCTGGCGGTGGCAACGTCCACGGCGGCGATGTAGTGATGGTCCATTTTTGGCATATCTAGAGGGAGGGTGGAGACGGCTTCGATATTGCGGAAGACGGAACCGTATTCCTGAATGAACTCGGCAAGGTATTCCTGACGGAAGATTTCATCGGTGGTGGAGCGGCGGGCAAGGTCAATCTCCGAGGGGTCGATGTAGGGGTTGGAGGCGGTGGGGAACTGCCAGGAGCGCCAGGTTTGGGGGTGGATGAGGGACTGGTTGAAGAGGTCATAGAACCAATTGCAGCGGTTGGGGGTGCTGATGAAGAGGGCGGAACCTTTTTTATCGGCAAGGGCGGGGCGGAGAACTTCGGTCCAGACTTCGGGCTTCTGGAAGGCGCATTCATCGAGGACGACCAGGTCCAGACCTTCCCCGCGGAGGTTATCGAAGACTTCTGAGGAGCGGACTGCGACCAGACCGCCGGAGGGGAAGAGGATGGTCTTTTCGGCTTTGAGGACGCGGACGGCAGGGTGACGGGCGCAAATCTGGGTGAGGGGGCGCCAACCGGCTTCGGAGGTTTTGTAGGAGGGGGCGACCCACCAGGCGATGCCGCCGGAGGAGGCTTTATCGATGCATTCGAGGACGCCAAGGCGGGTTTTGCCCCAACGGCGACCGGCGGCGAGGACTTTGAAGCGGTGGGAATCCTGATGGACTTCATCCTGACCAGGATGGGGGGCGACGTTAATCTGGAACGGCATGGGATTCGGGGGTAACGACCTTATCCCAATTGACGATGATGGAGAGGTCGCGGGCGTCTGAGAGGACGTGGTCGGGGACTTTGCCGTAGGCGTATTGGACGAAGGCGAGCTGTTTTTCGAAGGATTTGGACTTTGCCCAATCGCGTAGGATGAGCTCTATCTGGGTGAAGGTTTCTCCGCTATCTGTGGTTTCTTCTTCGCCGATGGATTGGGCGAGTTTGCGGACGGCGTCTATCGTCTTGGGGCGACCTTTGCGGTTGATGCGCGGGTCGCCTGGGACGAAGGGGACGAGCTGGGAGTATTTGCGGGGGGTGGAGTCGGGTATGGAGTCAGTCATGGGTGGGGTTGGTGTGAAGGTATTGTTCCTCTTCCGCTATGGGGCGTTTTCGCGCATGAGGAAGGTAAAAAGCAAAAGGCAGATTGCCACGCTTCGCTCGCAATGACGAAGTCGAAAGGCAGATTGCCACGGTCGCTATACCCGTCCGTAACATGGCGGGCAAAGGCGCTCCCTCGCAATGACGAAAGCACTGAAGGGACCCTCTCCCCCGATTCTCGGTCCCTAGCCTTCGGCATGCAAGCAGCCCCATGGGGCGCTTTTCGCCCGTGCGAAAAGCATAGCCCGATGGTCGCGAAGCATTCTTATGCTTCGCACGTTCCAGTGCAACTTGAAGCTGCCTGGACTCAACCCGCTCGGGCTTAAGGCGAAAACTTCTATTAGCAGTCAAGGGGGGATAATCCTTTGAGCTGGGCGATTTCGGCTTCCAGCTGGCTGACGCGGGAGGTGAGGTGGGAGATGGTGACGTCTTTCTCGCGGTTGCGGCGGGCAAGCTCTTCGACTTTGATTTCGAGCGCCGTGTTTTCCTGTCGTTTGAGGTCCAGCTCGGATTCCAAACGGGTGATGCGCTCCGCCCACTGCTTTAGGTCGTGGTCGGAGCGCTGGAGGACCGTGTTGACGATATCCATGTAGTCGGTGCGTTTTTTGAGGCGGTAGCTGAGGAAGTTGCCGAGGAAGCCGCCAAAGAGCGCCGAGATGAGGGCGATGAGGATGGATTCGGTCACGACTGGATGCGGTGGGGGGACTCGGCTGGGGTATCTGTGGTGGGGAAGGATATGTAGGCGCGGGAGGCGCGGTCGTAGATGATGCCAGCGGATTTGAGGGCGATATCTTCTTGCGCGGTGCCGGCGATGAGGGCGTAGAAGATGGGCTGCCAGGCGGCGATGAGCCAGAGGACGTGCTCGGCGAGGGCGGGGTCCGTGAGCTTGGGGATGAAGTAGGCGAGGGACGAGATGAAGACGTCGAAGACGGCAATCCAGAATTTGCGGCTGTGGAAGATGGGCATGGGGTGAGTTCTCCTTAACACACATTATAGAGAGTAAGCAGGGTAAATCAGGTATGAAATTGCTTTTTTTAAGGGAATTGGTAAGTAATCCGGTTGAATATTAATACACGTTTTGCAGCTGGTCAGTATCGTTAGATCATTCGGTTTTCTCCAAGGCGAGTCTTAAAGATTTCCAGGCCGAAACAGGGGAAACTGGTAGCCCTGTGTTTTGATGATACGAAGTCGCAATCCTAATAAACTCAGTTTCAACTTCACTCAAAGAATATCCTAATTCCTTACTGAGTACCCTCAAGCGGCTGACAACCGCGGGGGCTAACCAAGCAAACTGAAGGTCCCAAATTGGAAATTCCGCTGAGAGTTTGAACCCAAACGTACCTCTGTTTGTTGGTCCATTCAAATCAAGATAACATATTTCTAAATACAAGAGGAAAGCACGGAAATTATCTCTAAGGGCACCCAGTGTCTCAGCAGTTTTAAGCTTTTCACTTCGATAAGCGCTCCAATCAAGAAGCTCAGCTTGTTTCATAGCTTTTTGCATACCACTAAACCAAAAAATATCTTTGGTGCTCGGCTGTGCGTTCCACTTTCGGCGAAGCTCAGCTTCTACCCTGAAGTAATCCTGATCTTTTGCTTGTTCAATTTGGTCTGCGATTAACTTTTCCGCCCATAGTTTTTGAATCTCTTCTATTTGATCCTCGCGAATGAGAATTTTCTTTCGATCTGATGGACGGGTCCGAACATAAATGTAATTAGAACAGATTGGACACTTCTTTTTTGCACCTGGCATCCTATCTAGTGGAAAATTGCAGTAGGGGCAGATCGGTTGGTCTTGACCAATAGAGATTAGGGTTTTGGGATTCATTGCTTTTCCTTTTCTTACAAACGGACCATGTAATGCACACCTAACTTGAACGTGAACAACCTTATCGTTGTTTCTTCTTTTCGAGCTGAATTTCCCAAATGCGCATTTGAAGCTCGACTTCTTCTGGTGTCCAGCGATGCTTTACATTATCTGCGTGACGCCTGACATCGGTCCAGGTTCTATTGATCACGTTAGGCTGCTGCTCAGGGTCTGCGGAGTAAGGGTCACCCATATGCCAATACTTGCGATCCCCAAAGTAGAGATACTTATTCCGATACGATCCGAATGGTTCAACAACACCTAAGGTTTCGATGAACTTGATCAGTCTGGAATGGTCTTCGTTGTTAATCAGCTTTTTGGTCGTGTACTCATGAGGATACGTGCGAGCATAGGTCCAGGCAAACTTCCATTTTGCGCGACCAATGATTTGCGAAAGCGTTTCGATGTCCTCTTCTGGAACTGGTGAGAGACCCAGCGTGAGTAGTAAACGGGATTTCGCGTCTGGCTGCAGTTCATTTAAGTAATTATCCCAAAGGCGAGGATGTCGAACCTTGGGGAGGTAGAGTCGATCTAACTCTGGAAATAAATGATCACCGCTGGCTTCGAAGACTTTGGTTTTTTCACCGAGGGTGATTATCCAAGCACCATAGCGGAAACCTTCTCTCTCATAGTACATTGAACCGCCAAGGCTCTCGACCAATGAGCGAATCTTTCCATATGCATGATCTGACATATCAGCTCCTATTCGATGGTATTTCAATTATACAGGCAGGGAAGAAATGGCCCCTTGAGGAATTGATGGTGGGAGGGGAAATGGGGAAAAAAGGGATTTGGTGCGCGTTTAGGGTTTGATAAAATAAACTAACAAAGAAAAACACACATTTTGTTTATTTGAAATATTAATGTACTACTGAACTCGAATGTTAACTTTTGCGGAGAAAACATGGAGAACATCGATAAAACAACAAAATCCCAAAAAGATTTGACACTTGATTTAGTGAAATGGTGGATGGAAGCTTTCAGTAAAGATGAAAGAGAATACATGGTGTCTCAGTATTTACCCATTGGGAGGGACACAAGGGAAAGATTTCTCAAAAACCTAGCTGAAAATAGTAATCCAAATGCATATAGGTTCTTGGGGGGATTAGCTACTTGGTTTCGTGATAAAGAACATGCAACAATTAAAGACAGGATTTATAAAAAGATTGTTGAGATTTCTAAAGAATACCCTTTATGTGGACCAGGTTTTTTTGGTGGTAGACATTACACCACTTATGTGACGGACATTGAAATATTGAAAAAGCAAGACAGAGCAGAAGAGGTGGAAAGACTGTTATTGAACTTAATAGATGCGATTGAGGAGGAATCAAGGAATACTGGCCTTGGGGTAGCCCCAGGTTATTATCAAGAGTTAGCAATACTTTATAGAAAAGGAAAAGATTTTAAAAAAGAGGTCGAAATTCTTGAAAGGTTTGCTCGTCAACAACATGCTCCAGGCGTACTCCCACCACGGTTACTTGACAGATTAGAGAAAGCAAAGGACCTGAAAGCAAAATCTGACGCCAAATATGGATAAATAAATTTGGCATCTTAGAAACTGGATTTTTTGGTTTTGAAACTTCTGAATGTTTCGGTGAGAGAAGTAATGAGAATTAACATCACACCGATGGGTAACAAGCAATTGTTAAAATTACATAAATAAATGGATTTACTATGGGATTTATTGGGGGGGTAGAATACAAAAATGAATTAGCTCCAATAAAAGGATTTAATAGGATGAAAGCGACGAAACTGTTATAGAGTTGGGGAACAGAGGAGAAACTATGACAGAAAACGCATTTGGGATAGATATCAGCGCGTACCAGTATGGAGAGGGGAAAGTGGTCGATTTTGAGCGGATGAAGGCGCAGGACCCTCGTCCTGCGCATGGTCCAGTGCGGGCTGACCCCGCCTGGACTCAGCATGCGGGGGTGAAGTTCTGCGCGGTGCGGGCGGGGATATCGTGGGGGTATACGGATAAGTGGTTTGCAAGGTCGTGGAGTGAATTGAAGAGGGTGGGGATTTACCGGATGGCTTACCATGTTATCCGGTTTGAGGATGACCCTATTCGACAGGCAGACAGCTTTTTGCGAAATGTGGAGGTGCAAGCGGAACCTGCTTGGACTCAGGACAAGCTGGTGCTGGACCTTGAGGTGGAGGGGAGCAACAGCAGAGGGAAGATTACGGCTTGCACGCTGAAGGTGATGGAGCGGTTGAAAGCGGTGACTGGGCGTTATCCGTTGATATACAGCAGGGCGAGCTGGGTGAACGCGTTTTTGAGTGTGGGGGACCTGCCGGAGGGGGTGGAATGGTGGCTGGCACAGTATTACAGGGCGAAGGCGTATCCCGCGTTTACGGAGGAATTCCCCGCGCCGCCGCTGCTGCCAAAGGGGGTGAGCACTTGGAGATTTCACCAGAACAGTGAGAAGGGGAATGGGGCGGCAGTGGGGGTTGGGTCGTATTACGTGGATATGGACCGGTTTAATGGGGATGAGCGGGCACTGGCGGAATGGTTTGGGGAGGGGGAGACTCTTCGCCCATTCGAAGAGCATGGTCCAGTGGTCGCCCTGCACCTTTGTGCAGGACATTGCCCGATGCAACTTGAAGCTGCTCGGGCTTAAGGCTGCCTGGACACTAAGGATAACAGCGCTGGAACAGCGCGTCGCGGCTCTCGAAGTAGTTTTAGGGGGAAGCCAGGCGCGCTGAAAGAGTTGCGCCTGGCTTGGGTGGGTGGGGGATGTGTGTTTTTGCTCTCTTGGGCGGAAAACCCTTGTTTTCCGCACTCTCGGCGGAAAACCCTTGTTTTACGCACTCTTGGCAGAAAACCCTTGTTTTCTGCAACCCTAAAGGGTGGTTCCCTATCGTGCCGGTGAGCGGATTGTCGCCCTTCACTCAAGTGAAGGGCATGGTCCGATGTGGGCTGACCCCACTCGGACTCAACACGTACTCGGCAGAAAACCCGCGTTTTCTGCACTCTCGGCGGAAAACCCTTGTTTTCCGCACTCGTGCCGGTGAGTGGATTGCACCGGCACTCGGGGCTGGCGGGCGAATGCACGCGGAAGGCTGAACGTTCGGAATTTTGAACGACAGCGCCGAAGGCAATTGCGGGCTGAGGGGTCTGCGCGAAAAGCCCTAATCCCCCGAGGAGCGACAAATCGCCACCTTATACCCACGCGCCGAAATTTAGACGAACTGCCACTGCAACACTAAGCCAACGCCTACCTTGCGCGCGCAAAATCAGATAATGGCGTTGGCAGTGTTTCAGGGCGGGAGACTTACGCGGCGGTGCGGGGAAGGGTTTGGGGGAGTGCCCCGCGGCAAGGGGGAGGGCGACAGTTTAAAATTTCCGTCACTTGATGCCTTAAGGGCGAAGCGGGGGTTTTTTCCGCTGGAGCCCTACAGCCCCGTGGGGTTTGCGTTTGTGGTAGGTACGTTTGTGTGGGCACTTCGCTCATGCGAAGTGCATGGTCCAGTGCGGGCTGAGCCGCATGCCGGAAATTCCTATTTCCGGCATTCACAGGGCGGTCTGATACCGCCACTGCTCGGGACTCAGGTGGTGCCGCGCTCCAGTCCGATGAGGAGCGCGGCACGACCGATTATTTGCGCGAAAAATTTGCCGTTTTTGTGTTGGTTCAAAAACGGCAATTTTTGAGCGTTTGGTTTGTGGGGGTGTGGGTGGGGAGCCTGCAGGGCAGTTGCCTGTGCGGTGAAACAGCGCATATGGAGTGGGTCGAAGTTTGCGATGTTTGACCGCGTTTTGAGCCGGCAAGCGATTGTGCAGTGTTGCGCTTTGCCCTCGCAAAGCGCATGGCGCGATGTTCGCACTGCACCCTTGTGCAGTGCATTGCTCGATGCAACTTGAAGTTGCTCGGGCTTAAGGCTGACCCCCACGCGCGCACAGCGAGTAATGGCTTGGCGGAGGGGGTGGAGTTTGTGTCGGGTTGAGGGAGTCATCCCGACACAAGCGGTGCCCCCATGTCTTTTGCAGGTGTAGTGGAGGTTGGGGGAAAAACAAAAAGAATCTAAATCAACCCCATGGTAAACGTGCAAATGGTGAGAAAAGTATGCCTTTATTCTTTACTAGAACTCTTGGAATCCGAATCAGGAAAATATACAGCAATTAATTGTTTCACTCTCTTATTACTCTCCGAAAAAGAAAGGAAAGACAGCAATGCAAATATAATGACTAAAAAAAAGAATGGCCAAGATTGGTTATCGAGATTTGTTAAAATCATAATTAACCAAACAAATGCGATTGTGCCAAACCCAAACCCAAGAGCGTACAATCCAGATGGTAATTTCGAAATTTCCCTTGTAAAACTTAATTTTTTCTGATAATAACCCAATCTTAAGAAATAAACTGGTAAGCCAATAATCAATAGTGCAGACCAATAACACATACTATCTCTCCCACTTAACTCTATGAATGCTGATTACCAAGTATTTTCAGTAATTGGTACAAATAACATTAACGACCGTAATTAGTACAAGGTACTCATCAATAATTATATCCTAAAATTTTACGTTCGATTGTCAGAAAATCTAGTCGAGTAGGACGAATAGACCTATTTCCCGTCACACGCATGGAGCTTTTTTGAATGAGTGATTTGCGATGATATTTGCAGATTCATACAGGTCAATTTCCACTCGATGGATAAAATCTAATGCAAACGCGATGAGTGCCTTGCACTGGAGTGCAAGGCACTGTACGATGGCGGGGAGGCGTTCAGCGTTTGGATTTGGCGCGGTCGTGTTCGCGGAGGAGGGCAGCGCGGGCGCGCCGGCAGACGATGCAATCGTGGATGTGGTTGAAGTAGGCGGCTGTCTGCTTGGGGTGCGCGCCAAGGGCAGGGTCGTTATCGAACTGCTGGCGCAGGGCGCGACCGACTGCGCAGAAGCGTGAAAGTTGTTCGTAGGTGGCTCGCAATATGGCTCCTAATATCTATTCTGGTAATAAATCCTGTCGGCTTGTGGGCTCTGGACGTGTGTGCAGGGCATGGTCAAGTGGCCGCTCTTCGCTCTTGCGAAGAGCATGGCGCGTTGGTCGCGGAGCATTCATATGCTCCGCATGGTCAAGTGGTCGCTCTTCGCTCTTGCGAAGAGCATAGCCTGGATGAGGCTCTGCACCCTCGTGCAGGGCATGGTCCAATGCGTGTTGAGCACGCATGGACTCAGGCTGACCCCACTCAGGCTTAAGTTGAGCACACCTGGACTCAGTGGTCTGATTTTGGTTGGTGAAGGCGCGGACGACGGGCAGGGTTTTGAGGTCCGTGAGGGTGCGGTCCAGAAGGGTATCGTAGGTTTTACAGAAGTTGGCGCGCATGTAGGGCTCGGAGGTGGGGTCGGTGAGGTTGCGGCACCCGAAGGCGTGGATGACCTGCTCGACGAAGGGGTGAGAGAAGGAGGGCTTTTCGGATTGGACGTTGTAGATGAAGTAGGCAAGGCATTGGTAACGCTGGCGCTGTATCTGGTTCCACGCTTCGGCGGCTGTGGGGACGCGGTGGAGTCCGAACATGATGCGGTAGGAGGCGTCGCGGAGCTCCGCTACGGTGGGGAAGAAGGTGCTGGTGGTGATGAGGTGGAGCGCGGCGTTCTCGAGCAGGTCGAGGGGAATATCCTGCAGGGTGAGGACGTAGACGCGGACGGTTTCGGGGGTGATGCGGGCGTTTGGGTAGGCAGCGGTGAGGACGCCAAGGATGGTGAGGGTGTCTTTTTCGGTCATGGGCTCCTAGGGTTTGAAGATGCCGGCGGGGTCGCAGCCCACGCGGCGCATTTCGGCTTTGACGACTTCGAGCGCGGTGAGGGGTCGGTTGGTGGGCGGGTTCTGGGCGGGATGGGTTGGTTTGGCGGGGGGTGAGTTTGGGTTGGCGGTTAGGATGGCGTGGATGTACTTCCAGCTGCGGACGTTATGATGGGAGGCTTCGAGGATGGCGTAGGTGAGGCGGTCTTCGCCGTATTGGTGGAGGGCTTGGAGGAGCTGGGCGCGGATGGCGGGGGTGAGAGGACCGATTTCTTCGGAGTAGAGCTGGAGCAACTTCTCTTTGGTTCGCCCTGCACCCGCGTGCAGGGCATGGTCCAATGTGAGCTCAGCACCCGTGTGCTGAGCATGGTCCAGTGCGGTTTGAGCCCGCCTGGACTCAGGTTGAGCACGCTCGGACTCAAGCGGCTCGCGCTTAACTTCATATTCTCCTTCATCTTCAACTTTAACATTATCTTTAACTTTAACTTTAACTTCTGCGGGAGTGAGTCCGGAGTTACTCCGGAGTTGGTCCGGAGCTGTGCCGGAGCTTTGCCGGAGTTCATCCGGAAGCGTTCCGGCAAGGAGCGCGGCGTTTTCGGGGGCGGGGATAGGGTTGAAGGCTTCACGGTCTTTGCGCAAGCCAATCTGGTGCTTGGAAAAGTTCAGGAACTGGATGTAGCGGTCTCCGTCGGGGGCGAGGTACCAGACGATAAAGCCGGCGGAAGCCCATTCCTGAATGAAGGTTTCCAGCAGGTCGGGGGTGATATCCTGACGGCGGGGAAAGAGGGAGGCAAGGAGCAGGTCCGGCTCGCCGGTGACGCGCCCTTCGCAATCGGCGAAGGTGAGCAGCCAAGTGAAGGCGAGCCGGCTGGTATCCGAGGAGAGGGCGTTGATTTCCCTATCGGTGGTGATGGATTTTGAGATGAAGCGTCCGCGTGCCAAGTTTGTCCTTTGGGGTTAGAAATCCGCGTCGCGCGGGGTGAAGATGGGGTGCATCTGGTCGACAGGGACGAGGATGACCGGTTCGATATCGGTGTGGCTTTTGACGATGGTCTTGGTGCCGCCGATGGTCCATTTGGAGGCGTCGACTTCGGTGATGGAAATCCAGCGGTAACCGTCGGCGAAGCGGATGACATAGAGGGCGGGGCAGCCGAGCCCGAAGTGGTAGAGCATGAGGCTGCCCCATTTGCGGAGGTTGAGGAAGACGGTGTTGAAGGTGGTGCTGGCGTGGGTGCGGGTTTTGAGCTCGAGGACGCCGATGAGGAGACCTTCTCGGACAGCGAAGAAATCGACGGGGGAAAGGAGACCGAAGGATTTGATTTCGCAGTTCCAGAGGCGACCGAGCAGGAGGGCGGTCTCCTGCTCGGATTGGCGGTCCTGCAGGGTGGCGAAGCGCAGCAGACCGTTGGGGGCGCGCGTGGAGGTGCGCTGGTAGTAGTTGGAGGACGCGGGCTGGGTGGGGTGCACGGGCTGGGTGGGCGCGGAGTTTGGGCTGCTGGGCGCTGGTTGGTTGGGGGTGGGATGGCTGGGATTGGGGAGCGTCATTCAGCGCGGGCGTTAAGGATGGTTTCGATAGCGGTAAGTTTGCGCTGGTATTCGGCGAGTTCAGCGGGCGTCTTGAGAGGTTCTTTCATAGCTTTGTAGAGGGAGCCGGACATGAATTTGAGGAGGTTGGAGTCCAGGTCGCCGTAGCGGGTGCCGCGGGAGTTAGTGACGGCGAGGGCTTCGTCGAGGGTGAGAGCAGAAGAATCATCGGGGGCGAATTGGAGGGTGGCGTCCGGTCCGAAGATGAGATTGGGTGGCGTGGAAGACTCTTGGGGGGTCGGACTGGCGCTTGGGGATTGGATATTCCCTGCGCTCGGTGTGGGGGCAATGGTGGTGGGTTGTGTTTGGCTCGGGGTTTGGGTGGGGGCGCCGTCGTTGAGCCAATCGCGGAATTTGGTGAAGAAGGCGCTATCAGGACGGTTCTGAACGACGTCGGCGAGGGCAGGGCAGCGGCTCTTGCTGATGACGATGGTGTGGTCGAGGTCCATATCGCCGACGAGGGTGAATTCGTATTCCATGCCGGCACGCTGGACCGGCGCGAGACCAATCTTGCGGATGAGGGTTCTGCCGTTGGAGTCTTTCTCCTGCACGTAGTCCATTTTGGAGCGCATGGTGGCAACGATGTGGGCGGGAGAGGAGAGGATGGCATCGACCATTTTGCGGTGGATGGGGGTGACTTCCTTCCAGGCGGTGTAGGAATTGGGGGTTTTCTGGCGGCGGGCGGCGTCGTCGGCGAGGTCCAGCGCACCGCCTTCGCCTTCCCAAGCGTGGGAGAGGCTGTCGATGAGGATGACGGAGTAGCCAGCGCGTTCGGCGGCGTGGATGGCGTGGGTGTAGTTTTCGGGGCTGAAGTTGGCAAGCTCCAGCACGTCAAAGCTGAAGTGGTCGGAATAGAGGCTGGCAGAGCCGTGTTCGGTATCGATCACGGCGATTTTGCCGTTGTTGGCCAGAGCGGTGGCGGCGACCAGGGCGGTGTACGTTTTGCCGGATCCGCTGGGGCCGTCAATCGCGATGCGGGCTTTGACCTGCTTTTTGGATGCTTTCTGGAAGGTAAAATCAGTCACTTGGTCTCCTTGTTTTCGATTTGGTTGAGAGTGGATTGGGCGAGGCTGAGGCACCAGGCAAGATCATTGAGCTTGCCATGGTAGGTTTTGCCGGCGCTGTGGATGATCTTGCGCAGCGCTTTGAGCATGAGGAAGCTAGCGCTGGCGTATTCGCGATTGAAATGTTCGGCGAAGCGCAGGCGGGTGGAGAGGCGCTGGTATTCCTTGAATTTGGTCAGGTCGGTGGGGTAGGTTTGGCAGTAGAGGATGTAAAGGCGGGTTTCGGTGGGGGTGAGCGGTGTGTCCTGGGCGATGAACAATAAGTCTCCTTAGGTTGGTGGATGCGAATATTGCGTTGAGGATAGTATAGAACATTCGTGCTATGATACAAGAGGTCAAAAGCGGACAGTTTTGTTAAAATTGTCCGAAACCGGACATTCTTTAACAAATGGGGAAGAAAGGAGAAAGAAGGGGTATACTTAACGCAACGGACTATCAATATTATTTTGCTTTGGAGACTGAAAAACAGGACATTATTGGGATCTTCAACGAGGAAAAGTCCTCGGTGGCGGAATAGGCAGACGCAACGGACTTAAAATCCGTCGGTGGAGACACTGTGTGGGTTCGACCCCCACCCGCCCTATGTAAGAGACAGAAAGCATTGCTTTCTGTCTCTTTTTGTCGGAATTGTCTGGGAGACCGCCACCAATCTCCAATCCCTGCTTTAGAACCCATCCAGGCCAGCAGTGGGCTGCTGATTGCCGCTCCCAAACAAGCATCCGCAAATTTCCTGGCAAAAGCCGCGGCGCGGTTCCTGCAAGGCGGGCGGGTTCCGTCTCAATTCGCGCAGGCGGCACCACCCAGATTGACTAAAAGCAAATCGTTCGTTCTAAATAGCAAGGCCGCGCGAAAGCGCAGCCTTCGCGCTGAATGGTCTGGCCGGCAGCGTGCCGGGGCGCTTGCGCCCCGGCGTGTCAGGTAAATTTGAGCAGAACTTATTTAAGCAATACAGGCAGATAGGTCGCAAAATGCTGTTGAGCGACTTTGAGGTGCCCAACATTATTGTAAGAATCAAATTCAAAATAGGCGACCGCTGCTAATCCAGCCGGGTTGACGCTGACCGCGGCATATGCCGCCTCATTAACGATATCCTGATAACCCGGGTCGAGAATTTCGCACTGCCAGTAAAGGAATAGATCACCGGGAGGAACTTCGCCGCAGTTGCCTGCTGAATTCCCGTAAGCCAGTGCGGGACGGGCAATCTTGAGTTTGGTCGCTGATGTTGACGGCGAGGCGTCCATATACGCAATGATTGGATAACCTTGCTTATCTACCGCCAAGGATAGGCCGATATGTCCGCCCGGGTCGCCAATTTCATCCACGTCGAAACAATTAAAGGCGGCACTGGTGCAATTGCCCCCGCTTGTCACATTGACAGCATATTTGACCTTTCCCTGGGAAGTTGTATTGTCAAAGTAAGCGAAGCGCAGTTTATCCGAGCTGTTTTTTGGGGCATGGATGGACACGTACTGGCCAACATCTCCAGCGTTGTCAACAGTCACGCAATCCCATTCCGAATTGCTACAAGAGCCTCCAAAGCCCCAATAGGACGCCCAGATGAGTTTCGAGTTATATGAGTCATAGAAAGCTATGTGAACTGTGTCATCATTGGTAAGGTCTAATGAAACATGGCTACCGTAATCCACGTGATCCTCCATAGAAGATACATAATCGCAGTCCCAGTTGCTCGCGTCATTACCAAAACATCCCGTACCAGTTCCGCTGCTGTTATAAGAGGCTATCTTTACGCCGCCAAAATCACCCATTCCTGGAAGGTCATAGGTTTCATAATGATAGGCTATCACGGGCTTGTGGTCTGAATTGAACTTCAGGGAACTGTAAGTACCGCGCACATTATTGGCATTGGAGGAGTCATCCACTTCCTGAATCGTCCATTCCGTCCAACCCCCGGCGGGATTGACAGTCTCGGCATACATCAGGGCTTTTTCTGAAGCACTGTAATACGAAATTCCAACTTTGGTATATGGCATGATTGGACCGCCCGGAACAACATAGTCCACGTCTATCGAGCTGTAACGACCCGGGTCACCTCCATAAGAGATAATTGTGCAATCCCAGCTGTCGTTCCCATAACAATCCCCCGTCCCTGGTGCCACTTCACGCGCCATAACCAATTCATCGTATTCGCTGTCGTAGTAGCTGATGTAGGCTCTGCCTGAGACAGGATGGTGCGCGATGGAAACGTGGGTTCCAGGGAAAGCATTGGGTGTTGAGTCCACCACTTCAATCGACCAGGGTTCTTTGGCTGGAAGATTCCCTGTTATCGTACTCGCCGCATTGACGTTGATGCTGCCAGCCACAAAAACCGATACAATGACCAAAAAAACAACCCGCTTAATTTTCATTATATGCTCCTTTCAAAGGCTTATTTATGGTCGGGGGGGGGCAGTAGTCTTGATGAGAAAATGCCAGTAAACAGGCTGGACAGTACCCCTCTAGGAATACCGATTTCACAATCGTTGGATGACAATTAAATAGTAGCACGGAGTGTGACGAGTTTCAATAATTTTCTTGGGGAAAAACAGAAAAAACGAGAATAAACTTTTCAAAATCTCTATCTCGCGATGAGATTGACACCTGGCAGGCGAAAGCTGACAATCCAGGGCTGGGTTATTCAGGAGAGAAGTGGAAACAGGGGTTCTTCATTTTTCTCCGCGCGCGAGAGCAGCGCAACAAGGGCTGTAGTAAAAAAAGCAGGGCGCGGATGACAGCGCCGCCCCAGCTGGCTGTGCCCGCGGCAGACCGAGAAGTAGAATCAGGCCCAGTAGCCAGCGCGCGCCAATCGCCAGCAGCTTTCCTGCATGGCTGGGATTTTCGCGCAAGCTGTTCACACTTACAGCTCCCTTGGCAAATCAATAGTAGAATTACATCACCCAGCAGCGATATCGGCCCGGCAGATAAGCGCTGGATTAATGCGATAAATCATGAGCACACCTTCTGAAAAACTTTCATACTCAAGAACACATAGAACGGCGCGCGGAATTCTGCTGGTTTCGCTGGTCTTATCCTTCCTCGCGACCGCCTGCGCGCCGCTCAAGTCCATCTTCCGTGCTTCATCTACCGCGGAAACCAACCTAACTTCCAACCCTCTTCCCGCCACGCCGCTGCCCGGAGAGCCCACCTGGACCCCTTCGCCCATCCCTTTCAACCCCACCGCGACAATTAACTTTGAGACGCCCAATCCGGTCCAAATCAGCGAGCTGCAGCATGTGCAGTTGGATAACCGCCTGGTGGTGGCCGCCAAGTTTCGGAATACTCTGGAAAATGCGGTCCTCAGAGACGTACAGTACGAAGTGCTGGTACTGGATGCCAACGGCAGCCGCCTGGCGCAGGAGTTCGGGGGGATTCCGTGGCTTTTGCCGCGCCAGACCAGCGCCCTGGTGCGCGAATTTGACCTGCTTGTCGGCGCCGAAGCCGCCTCGGTGGAGCTGCGCTTTACCGGCGGCGCTGCCGACCCAAAGTTGAAACTGCGGCAGCCCTTTGCGGTCACCATTCCCGCCTTCATCGTGGACCAAGAATCCGCGCAGCTGACCGGTTGGCTGCACAACGCGGACGACCTCACCTACACGGAAGTCTCAATTAACGCGGTTGCTTACAACGCGAAGGGAGAGATTGTCGGCGGCGGCAACGGCTATATGGAATTTGTTCCTCCCAAAGACACCGTCGGGGTGAGCGTGCCGGCCATCGTGACGGAGGCCCCGACGCGCGTGGAGATTTACCCCATGCTGTCCGCTTATTCCGCCTCGCTGCCGGGGGGCAAGTGGTGGAATAACATCAAGGTGGAAGACTGGAACTTTGTGACCACCAGCGGCAGCCAGCTGGCTGGCGGCGCCGTGCTGACCAATATTACCAACCGGGTGCTGACCGGCACTTATTACATCATCACGGTTTCAGATGCCGAAGGCCGGGTCTGTCTGGTGGCGAAAGACTTTATCAATATGATTCTCCCGGGCGAAACGCTGAACTTCTCTCCGGGCGTGCTTCTGCTGCCAAAAACAGCTGCCGCGAGCAAGGTAGACCTGCTGATTGTCCCTGGCGAGTTTGGCGAATACGCCCTGGCTTACAACCCGCTTTCCACCTCTCAGCCTGTGCTGGATGTTGAGGGAGAAAACTCGCTGGTGCGCGTGAACGTGCTTAACAATTTAAATGCGGGGATATCGACCGTTTTGGTCACTGTTCTGATTGAGAACCAGCAAGGTAAAATTGTGGGCGGCGGTCAGCTGCTAACCGACCGCGTCCCGCCAAATGGGTCGCTGCGTGTAGCTGTACCAGTGGTATTTCTGGGCGACCCCGAAACTCTGACAGTACACACATCTGCCACTCTGCCGGTTTCGGCAATTATCGGGCAGTGAAAAAGGAGCCAAGTGACATGTTTTAAACAGAAACCTGGATTGCGCCGATTTACCCCCACGGCATTGACCCTGCTGCAGCCGGTTCCCGCCGATATTGATATCGCCCAGGCCGCGGTGCTTAAACCAATCGCCCAGGTGGCGGAAGAAGCCGGACTGCTGCCGGATGAAATTGAGCTTTATGGGGATTATAAGGCGAAAATAAAACTGGATGTGCTGGAACGGTTGAAGGATGTTCCGGACGGAAAATATATTGACGTGACTGCCATCACACCGACCCCATTGGGGGAAGGCAAAACCACCACGACCGTCGGCCTGAGCCAGGCTTTGGGCGCGCACCTCGGTCAGCGCGTGTTCACCTGCATTCGCCAGCCTTCTCAGGGTCCGACCTTTGGCATCAAAGGCGGGGCTGCCGGAGGCGGGTATTCGCAGGTTATTCCAATGGAAGACTTTAACCTGCACCTCACCGGCGATATCCATGCCATCACTGCCGCCAACAACCTGCTCGCCGCGGCGATTGACACGCGCATGTTCCACGAGGCCAGCCAGAGCGACCGGGCGCTTTTTGACCGCCTTTGCCCGCCGGATAAACACGGCAGGCGCCATTTCTCGGTCGGGATGCAAGCCCGCTTGAAAAAGCTTGGCATTACCGAAACCGACCCCGAAAAGCTGAGCCCCGAAGAACGGGCGCGTTTCGCGCGGCTGGATATTGACCCAGCTACGGTCACCTGGCGGCGCGGCGTGGATGTGAACGACCGCATGCTGCGCGGCATCACCATCGGGCAGGGGCCGGAAGAAAAAGGCTTTGAACTCCGCACCAACTACTATATTACTGTCGCAAGCGAACTGATGGCAATTCTGGCGCTTTCCACCAGCCTGACGGATATGCGCGCGCGCATCGGCAGAATTGTGATTGGGCAAAACCGCAGCCAGGAACCCATCACTGCCGACGACCTGGGCGTGGCCGGCGCGCTGACTGTTTTGATGAAAGATACCATCAAGCCCAACCTGATGCAGACCTTGGAAGGAACGCCGGTGCTGGTGCATGCCGGCCCCTTCGCCAACATCGCGCACGGAAACAGTTCTATCATCGCCGATATGGTCGCACTGAAATTGGCGGACTATGTCGTCACGGAGTCGGGCTTTGGTGCGGATATGGGCATGGAGAAGTTTTTTGATATCAAATGCCGCTATTCTGGCAATATCCCGAACGCTGTGGTGTTGGTGGCGACTGTTCGCGCGCTCAAGATGCACGGCGGCGGACCGAAGGTGACGGCCGGCGCTCCGCTTTCACCAGAGTACACTCACGAGAACCTTGAGCTGGTGCGCGCGGGGGCGGATAACTTGCTGGCGCACTGCCGCATCGCCGCCAAATTTGGCATCCCAGTGGTGGTTGCCATTAACCGCTTCCCCACGGATACAGACGCTGAGTTGGAGTTGGTGCGCCAGATTGCCCTTAAAGAAGAAATTGTGGTGGACGCGGTGGTGTGCGACCATTATTCCAAGGGCGGTGCCGGCGCGTTGGAGCTGGGCAAAGCGGTGATAAAAGCCGCCAACCTGCCCTCGAAATTTAAATTCCTCTATCCATTGGAAGCGTCCATCAAGGAAAAAATCGAAACTATCGCGCGGGAAGTTTACGGCGCGGACGGCGTGGATTACAGCGAACAGGCGGAAGCGCGCGTGCGCGAGTATACCCGCCTAGGCTATGATAAGCTGCCTATTTGCATGGCCAAAACCCATCTTTCGCTCAGCCACGACCCGGCGCTGAAGGGCGTGCCCAAGGGTTTCCGCATTCCCATTCGCGATATCAGCGCCTCTATTGGCGCGGGGTTCCTCTACCCGCTGCTGGGGACGATGAGTACCATGCCGGGGCTGCCTACCCGGCCGGCCTACTATGATATTGACATCGATTTTGAGACGGGCCGAATACTTGGGCTTAGCTAAATCTGAATGTTGATTTCTTGCCGGCGGAGCACCTCTGCCGGCTTTTCTTTTTTCGCCGGGGCAAGGCGGATGCTATGAATTTGTTAAAAATAGAATGCTGGCGCTTGACGCGGCCGGACGAAAATCGCTACAATGGTATTGGTTTTAGATTGAAAACCAGAATCGCAGGGATAATATGATGAAAAGTAAACTGAAAATCATCGGACTTTTATTGGCAGTATTCATGTTGACATCAGCCTGTGCGCTGACCAATGTTGCCAGGGAAGCGGCGAATCAGCTTCAGCAGCTGCAGACTGCCGCGCCGACTGAGCAGAAGCAGCAGCAAGCCACGCCTTTGCCGCCGGCCGGGGGTACGACCATCATCTCGCCGGAATTTGCCGACCTTGAAGGCACTTTGGAAGGCCTCTATGCTAAGGTGAACCCGGGAGTCGTTTCCATCCGCGTCAGTTCCGTAAACGATATGGCGCTTGGATCGGGGTTTGTGATTGACAAAGAAGGTCATATCGTGACCAACTATCACGTGGTTGAAAACGCGGATAAAGTGGAAGTTGATTTTTCTTCCGGCCTGAAGGTGTACGGCAATGTGATTGGTACCGACCTTGATTCTGACCTTGCAGTAATTAAAGTTGACGTGGATGAGGCTGAGCTTACTCCCCTCCCACTTGGAGATTCGGACACCGCCCTGGTCGGGCAGGTGGTAGTGGCGATTGGCAACCCATACGGCCTGAGCGGCACCATGACCCTCGGCATCATCTCCGCGCGCGGCAGAGTGCTGGACTCGCTGCGTCAGACAGCCAGCGGGGTGTTCTTCTCGGCTGGCGACCTGATTCAGACGGACACTTCCATCAACCCCGGCAACTCCGGCGGCCCGCTGCTGAACCTGAAGGGTGAAGTGATAGGTGTGAACCGCGCTATCCAGACCTCCGGGCAGACGCTGAGCGGCGAAGCCGCCAATACCGGCATTGGTTTCGCGGTTTCCTCGAACATTGTTCGCCGGGTGGTTCCGTCTCTCATTGCCAACGGCTCTTACGATTATCCTTACCTGGGGCTTTCCAGTTTGAACAGCCTCAACCTTACCATCGCGGAGGCTTTGGATTTGCCGCAGAGCACTGGCGCTTATATCACTGACATCGTCGCGGGCGGTCCGGCGGATAGAGCCGGCTTGCGGGGCGGCACGAGGCAAACCGAAATCAGCGGTATATACAGCGGCGGAGACCTGATTGTTGCGGTGGACGGTCGGGAAATTAAGGATTTCAGCGAGTTGCTCAGTTACATGGTCCTGAACAAAGCACCCGGTGATGTCATCACCTTTACGATCATTCGGGACGGCAGCCGTATGGATGTGCCGGTAACCCTGGGCGAACGCCCATAGAATGCTTCTCTGGTAGAGGAAAGACCACCCGCAGCGCGGGTGGTCTTTTTTGTGCGGGGCTCCATTTGACCCAGGTAGAGGCAGATGCTAAACGAGGTGGAAAGAGCGCCTGTTTCCTGGCTGCGGTTTTCTGGTCCGGGGATTTAGTTGCAAGCCGCGGCATGGTGCCTGTATGTTAAGAGGGAGATCGCTTCGTTCCTCGCGATGACGAAGACGAGAGGGAGATCGCTTCGTGCCTCGCGATGATGAATATGAGAGGGAGATCGCTTCGTTCCTCGCGATGACAAATACGAGAGGGAGATCGCTTCGTTCCTCGCGATGACGCGGATTCGTCTATACCAGCCTCGCGCCGCAATGCCTATTCGTGGCGCAGGGCTTCCACTGGTTCCAGGTTGGCGGCTCTGCTGGCCGGGTACAGGCCAAAGAATATCCCGATGGCCGCGGAAAACAGGGTGGCTAATAAAACCGATCCGACCCCGATAACGGGCACAAGCTGCGTGCCGGCCCGCGCGGCGATGATCCCCACCGCCGACGAAAGCAGCCAGCCAAGCCCGATTCCGAGGACGCCGCCAATCATGCTCAGCATCGCCGATTCCGTCAGGAACTGCAGCTTAATATCGGCTTTTCGCGCCCCCAGCGCCTTGCGCAGGCCGATTTCCTGGGTGCGCTCCGATACCGAAACCAACATGATGTTCATGATTCCAATCCCGCCGACCAGCAGCGAAATGGCCGCGATGCCGCTCAGAAAGATGGTCAGAACGCTGGTGATGGAGTTGGCAATCGAGAGGAAATCTTCCTGTTTGGTGATGGTGAAATCGTTGGGTTGGCGGGGACTGAGGCGGTGTGAAGCGCGCATAATCGCGCTTGTCTCCGAGATGGCCGCGCTCATACTCTCGCTGCTGCGCGCCTGAACGATGATGAATTGCACCCTGTCTGCTGAATTGCCGCGCTGCACCCGCATTTGCATGGCGGTGATGGGCATATACACATTCAGATCGGGGTTGTTGAACTGGCTGCCGCCCTTGGCGACGGTCACCCCAATCACCCGGAAAGGCTGCCCATTAATGCGCAGGCTTGTGCCAACCACGTTGCTGCTCCGCCCAATCAGGCGCTGCGCCAGTTCCGGACCAATGACGGCCACGGACGCCCCGGAGCTTACTTCCGTGTCGGAATAAAAGGTCCCTTCGGCGATTTCCAGGTTCATGATTTTTTGATACGCGGTATTGCTCCCCACGATATTCGTGTTCTCGCTCTCCCCACCGTACTTAACCGATGAATTGGCGTTCAGAACCGGGCTGACCGCTTCGATATTTGGCGCGCGGTTGCGGTTTTCGAGCGCTTTGACATCCAGCAGCGTCAGAGGCCGGGGATTGGTGACATCCTGGCTCATATTGCCGCCCATCACGTAAATCACGTTGGTGCCAATGGACTCAATTTGCCTGGTGATTGTCTGCTGAGCGCCTTCCCCGATGGCCATCAGAGATATGACGGCTCCGACGCCGATGACGATGCCCAGGATGGTGAGGAAAGAGCGCGTGCGGTTGGAACTGATGCTGGATACCGCTTCTTTAAGTGCCTGCAGGAACTTCATAGCGCGCCTTCCTCGGCCTGCACCAGCCCGTCCTTCAGACGAATGATGCGCTGCGTTTGGGCTGCCACGCCCGGGTCGTGCGTTACGATAACCAGGGTGGTGCCGTTGCGCGCGTTCAGGTTTAAGAGCAGGTCCATGATTTCCTGCCCGGATTTTGAATCCAGGTTGCCGGTGGGTTCATCTGCCAGGATGATGGACGGCAGATTGACAATCGCGCGGGCAATCGCCACACGCTGCTGCTGACCGCCCGAAAGCTCCTTGGGTTTATGGTTCATACGGTCTCCCAGCCCGACTTTTTCCAGAGCCGCCGCGGAGCGCTCGCGCAGGCTGCTGCGGTCGCTGCTGTAGCGCAGTGGGAGTTCCACGTTTTGCTGCGCGTTTGCCCGCGGCAGCAGGTTGTAATTCTGGAACACAAAACCAATCTTCTTATTGCGCACAACTGCCAGTTCGTCGTCTTCCAGGTCCGAGACCAGCTGGCCGTCCAGATAGTACTCACCGCTGGTCGGAGAATCCAGGCAGCCAATCATATTCATCAGGGTGGATTTTCCGGAACCGGACGGACCCATGATGGCAACGGTTTCGCCGGGCTGAACTTCGAGGTCAATGCCGCGCAGGGCGTGGACTTCGACGTCGCCCATGCGGTAAACCTTTTTCAGGTTTCTCACCCGTATTACAGGTTCGCGCTTCAATGCGTCAATCATAGGATTACCGATTTCCAAACATGCCCGGGAACCTGTCCAGCACGCTGGTAGGCGGATTTACGACCACCATTTCGCCTTCTTTCAGGTCTCCGGAAAGAATCTCGACCTGGTCCTCGGAATAGGCGCCAACCTGAATTTCCACGGCCACCGGTTGGCTGCCGCGCATCACATAGACAATATCCTTGCCGTTTTTATTGGTGACGGCCTGAATAGGCAGGGCAAGCACATTGGTTTTTTCCGCGATTTGAATCACCACGCCGGCAGTCATGCCGGGTTTGAGTGTGCCTGCTCCCTCGTCGATAGAGATTGTGACCAGGTAATTGATGACCCCGGCCTGGTTTTCTCCTGCGCCGGAGATTTCGAGCACCTGCCCGGTGAAAGTTTTATTGAAATACGCGTCAAATGTCATCAATGCCTTCTGACCAACCGCGACGCTGGGAATATCCACTTCCGAAACAGGCACCTTCAACTGTAAGGTGGTCAGGTCCGAGAGGCGGAAAGCCTGCGTCCCTGCGCTGACCAACGCGCCTTTGACCGCGCTGACCGCTGTGACCGTGCCGGAGAAGGGCGCCGTGATTTGTTGGGAAGCCAGGCGCTTTTCCGCGATTGCCAGCTGAAGTTCCAGTTTTTCGCGTTCCAGAGGGTCGGGACCATTAGCAATCTTTTCCAGGTCCGACTGCCAGGACGCGATGGTTTCTTCCTGAAGCGAGATTTTTGCTTCCAGGCTGCTAATCTGGCTGGCGATGACCTCCGGGGAACAGAAATCCAGAGCGCTTTGAGCCGCCTGCACCGCGCGCAAGTTGAATTCGTTGGGGTTATCCCGGTAATTTTCCCGCGCGTCGTCAAGGTTGGTCTGCAGGTTCCGCAAGTGCCAGGAACTGCATTCCCGCGCTTGCAGCAGGGAAAGCTCATCTTTCAGGGATTTGAGATTGTTTTGCGCCGCGCTGATATCCGCCCTTAGCTGCTCGCGCTTGAGCGCGGTGGCGGACTCAAGGTTTTCCAGCGCCTGTTCGGCGTTCAGCTTTTCCATGCGGGCTTGCAGGATATCCAGCGGGAGGTCGTTTTCATCCAGCGCTGCCAGCAGGTCGCCCTGCTGAACCTGACTGCCCACACTCACCGCGACTTCGCCAACATGGCCGCTTGTTTGCCAGACAAGCAGCGCGTCCTGGGCGGGCTGCACAGTGCCTGTGCCGTTGATGCTGCTGATGAGCGTTTTCCGCTGAAATTCCACCAGCTCCAGGTTTTTAATCGCTGCCAGCGCGTTCTGCTGTTGGCGGTATTGGATAAAGAAATAGGCTCCTGCTGCCAGGGCCAATAAGAAAAATACAGTCAGAATGGTTCTGACCGTCCTTTTTGCTGAGCGGTTCGGGCGTTTCTCGGTTGTCACACATACCTCCAGGGTAAAAACTCTTAATACTATACCATTACCGCCGGCAGTAAAAAATAAGAACTGTGTATGAACTTTATACGCGGGCTCCGCCTGCGGCCACTGGTAAACCTCGCGGAAGGACTCTATGCATGGGTGCCTTTGGGGCGGAGAGGCGTCTGCCGGGCGGCCGGGCTGCTTTTGGGCGCGGGCGGAAGCGCACCGCTATTTAATCAAGGAGGAAATGGCTTTAAATCGCGGGTCGCTTGCCTGACGCAGCAGGGAGAAGAGCGCCATTTCGGTGGAGATGACGTGCCCGCCAAGCGCGGAAATTTCACGGAGGGCGGTACGCTTATCCTCCGGCTTGCGGGAAGAAACAGCGTCGGCAGCAACATAAACTTCATACCCGGCCGCCAGCATGTCTGCCGAGCTCTGGTACACGCAAATGTGCGTTTCGAAGCCGCAAAGCAGGGCCTGCCGGCGGCCCATGCTTTCCAGAGCCCTGCGGCAGCCCTCATCCGCCAAAAAGCTAAAACTTGCCCGGGACAGTTCTTCCTGGCCGGGCAGCAGGCTGGCAACCTCCGGGATGGTGTGCCCGATTTTGTGCGGGGACTGCGCTGTCAGCAGCACAGGCAGCTTGAGTACATCCGCTGCTTTAATAAGCGTCTGTATCCGGCTGATCGCCGCTTCACTTTCCGCGACAACGCGCGCCAGATTACCCTGCGCGTCTACCACGATAAGCACACAATTCTCTTGATACAACATGGCTGCGTCTCCCAGACATTATTTTGGCGCTGCTTTGGACCGCAGGCAGCGCGGCAGGCCCAGCGGCTGCTGTGTATATTATAATCAGCGCAGCGAGCGGCTATGCGAGATTTTAAGAATGCTTTTCAGTCCATCGGGAAAGCCTTTGCCTTGTGGTGGGGGGACTGGGCTAACCAGGTGCTGGTGAGCCTTACCGCGGTGCTGCTCAGCCTCACGGTGGTTTTGGCCGCGCCAGGCCTGTTTGGCGTCTTTGAACAGGCGCGCGACCTGACGCACGGTGTGCGCACCGGGATTGGCGGGCTGTGGCAGGGTTTCAGGCAGCACATTAAGCGCAGCCTGCTGTGGGGCGCGCTGAACCTGGCAGCCGCAGCTGTGTTTGGCTTTACGCTTTGGTTTTATGCCAACAGCAGCTTTGCCTTCGCGCCGGCGCTGGTGGTGCTCATCACAATTGTCGCGGTTTTGTACTTCATCTGGCAGTACTTTTCTTTAGCCTGCTATACCCTTCAGGACGAGAAAAAACTTAAACTGGCCTGGAAAAACGCTTTGGCACTGATGCTCACCCGGCCCTGGCTGGTGCTAATCAGCGGGCTGTTTGGCGCGGGTCTCAGTATTGTTTCGGTTCGCTACTTCATTCCACTGGCGTTGGGGTCGCCGGCTTTGTTCGCGCTGGCAGGCCTGACTGCCGTGCAAAAAACACTGGATGATGAGGGGGCGGAGACCAGGGGCCCTTAAGCCGGTGCGTGCGCTCTTTGGGTGATTTTCGCGGGACTCGGAAGCGGCGGCCTACGGCGGCTTACTTTAAGTCCGCGGCTAAATTTTCTGTTATCCCGGCCTGCCCATGCATCCATCGGAAGGACTCTGTCCTCCAGAGCGCGTTTTCACCATCCCGGCAGTAATCTTTGTCATTTTCGGGCGTGCCTTTTCGTTCTGAGCACAGTGAAGGAACTGACTTTGAGGCTTCTGGCGGGCTGCCGCGGCTGCTTGGCTTGCTGGCGCTGAAATTCCTATTTTCAACCTGAGCCAATGTTTCCGTTACCCCGAGCTGAATTGTTCGTCCTCCTGACCGAAGCGAACAATCCTGCCGAATGCCCCGGAGCTTTGCCTGCTTTCACCGCGGCATATACAGGTCATCCTGTTTCGGTTTACGCAGCTTGATATAATAGTGTTAAGCGCGCCCCCACCACTGAAGAGGAGCAGGCATGGCACAAAAGATTCTCGGTTACATTCAACTGGTATGGACTTGCGACCACTGCGGGACGCAAAACCCCGGGGCGATAAAATCGTGCACCAGCTGCGGCGCTCCTCAACCCCCTGATGTGCAATTCACCAAGGTGGACCCCGACACCTTCGATTTCATCAAAGATGAAGCTCTGATTCGGATGGCGCAAAGCGGCCCGGATAAACACTGCCCCTACTGCGGCACGCGCAACCTGGCCGAGGCGCAAACCTGCGTGCAGTGCGGCAGCGATATTACTGTGGGCGCCAAGGTGCGCGAGAGTGGGGGAATTCTTGAAGCGCAGGGAACCGCGCAGCCTGCTGAGCCGCCAAAACTTTCCCGCGGCGTGCTGATTTTCCTCATCCTCGGGCTGGCTGTGCTGTGTTTCTTGATGGTAATTTTCATCAGCAATCTTACCCGCACGGACCAGGTTAGCGCGGTCGTCAGCGGCGGAAACTGGCAGCGCAGCCTGCAAATTCTGGCATACCAACAGGTGAGCGAACGGGATTGGGAGAGTTCCATCCCCGCGGGCGCGGAAATTCAAAGCTGCAGCCTGGAGTACCGCTACAATTCCGACACACCGCGCGCGAACGCGACTGAAGTTTGCGGCGAACCGTACACCATAGATACCGGCACGGGCATCGGGCAGGTGGTTCAGGACTGTGTGTATCGGGTGTACGAGAATTACTGTACCTACACCACCCTGGCGTGGATTCCCATTGACACGCTGGTCGCCTCTGGTCAGGACCTGAACCCTTACTGGCCTTCCGCTTCCTTAAGCGAAACCCAGCGTTTCGGCACGCAGGAGGAGCGGTACACGATTTATTTCAGCGCCAATGGGGATACCTACACCTACACAACATCGGACGCGGACCTGTACATGTTAGCCGAGCCGGGCAGCGCCTGGACGCTTGAAGTAAATCAATATGGGTCGGTCGCTTCCGCGGCGCCCGCCCGCTGAGCGCAGAAAAAGCCCGCTGGTTTTCCAGCGGGCTTTTTTAATTTACTGCTGCTATTTGTTACCTGAAATCAGCAGCCATTCTTTGCCGCTCTTAAAGGCATAGAACGGCTTCCATCCGAGGCCAAACAGTTCCAGGACGATATCCTTCTTAAGCGGGGCGACTGTCACCTCGCGAATTATGCCGGCAGACTGCGCGCCCTGTTCCTGGAAGTCGCGGATTTCCTGTTCCATCTTCGCGTCCAGGTCTGCCAATTCGGCTTCGTACTTCCGAATCATTTCTTCGGATTCCTTCACGTTGGCTTTTGCCGTCGCGGTCATGCGCCGTTTACTCATGGATGAGCTCAGATTGCTTCTGCGGCCCATGAAGAGCTTGGCGACATTCTCAATGCCTTTGATAGCTTCCTCACCGCGCCTCTGCTTCAGGACGGTCTGGTCTTTCTCCAGTTCCAGTTCTTCGCGCAGCTTCTTGTCTTCAATGGTCTTCTTGAGTTTGGCGTATTTATCCCGGATTTTCTGGACGCCGTCGGAGCTGCTGCCCGCGCTCGCGGATTTGCAGCGCGCTTCAAAGGCCTCCCTGCTTTCGCCAGGATTGGAGACCATCTTCAGGGTGTCGTTGCTGAACAGCTTGAGCGTCTGGGAGCGGTAAACCCATTCGATAAAGTCTTTGGAAAGCGCGGCAAAATTTTGCTCGTCGTCCATCGGGTAGACCAGTTCCCCGAAGGTGGCGTTGGGCAAGGGGCTGCGGTCCAGCGAGGCGGTATCAATGGGTTCGCTCAGGTAATCTTCCCAGCGGACCAGGCCGCGGCCTTCCAGCCGGGGAATTTGCACGCAAATTTTGGTCTGGGTATCCACATTGTAGGTGCGGTTCGCGAAGTAGACCGTTGCCTGACCAATCAGCACTGGTTGGTAATGGTAAAGCGGGTTGGACGCGGTTCCGCCCAGTTTGGTACTGGCTTCGCGCAGCGCTTCGCTCAAATTACGGTCGAACGGCAGGTAGTGCACGTCTACCTTCGATGAAAGTTTCGGTTCCACCGTCAGGCCGGGCTGGTCCGCCCTGGCGCCGCCCTTGACCTCTGCGGCGCTGACCGCGCCCGCCGCGCCTGCGCTGGAAGGCGCGGCAGCGGCAGTCAACGCCGCCTCCGCTCCGACCAGGCGGTTCAGGTCGTCCAGTTTATTGCGGGTGATGGGACCGGGCAGATAGTTCATCGCCCAGCGCGTGGTGAACACGACCGGCGCCTTGGCATGCACGTTATGCAGCACAAATACTCGTTTGCCAAGCGCCGAGATGGTTTTGTCGAAGTAAGAGCGGTCCAGGCCTCCTGCCAGGCTGTCCAGGCCGTCGAGCAGACGCTGCTTGTCCTGGTCGGTTTGCAGCTTGCCGATTATCCAGGTGCCGGTGTTGGAGAGCGCTTTATAGTCCAGGTCGATTGGGTTTTGAGTCGCCAAAACCAGACCCACGCCAAAGGCGCGCGCCTGCTTGAGCATGCGCAGGATGATAGGTTTGCTGGGCGGGGACGAAATCGGCGGCAGGTAGCCGACGATTTCATCAAAATAAACCAGGGCGCGCAGGTTGGTGGTGCCGGACTGGGTACGCATCCAGGTCTCAATCGCGGAGTAGAGCAGTGTGATGAAGAACATGCGTTCCTCATCCGCCAGATGCGCCAGATAGAAGATGCTGTGGCGGGGTTTGCCTTCGGGCGTGTAGAGGAAGGCGCCAATATCCAGCGGCTGACCCTGCAGCCAGCTTTCAAAGGCCGGCGCGGCCAGGAAGTTGTTCAGCAGCATTGCCAGCCCAAAGCGGTCGTTCTCCGGGTAAAACTTGGAAACCGGGAAAACGCCCAGCTTTTCGAAGGGAGGGTTTTGGGTTTGGAGAATCAGGCTTTCCAAATCAAGGTCTTTGCCGGCGCTCCAGGCGTTTTCGAAGATATTTGAGAGCAGAATGTGTTCGCGCGACCGCACAGGGTCGATGTTCTTGAAGCCCACCAGCTCCAGCAGGGCTGTGACCGTACTGGCGATGTTCTCGCGCAGCATTTCTTTGTTTTCATTCCAGCTGATGTCCGGACATTTGAGGGAAGAAAGGATGCTTACAGGGATGGCTGAGGCTGAACCGGGAGTGTAAATCGCGTAATTCACGCTTTTGGCCAGCTTTTCGATGCGGGCTTTGTCGATTCCCCAGTCCGCCAGCCCTTTGGACCAGGAAGCTGACGCGTCTTCGGCGGCCTGCTGAACCGTCTTGCCTTCTCTGGCGGCCGCGTCCGCATCAATCCAGGGGGCAAAATCGGACGGGAGTAAATCCGGGAAGTGCAGCAGATGATTGGTCAGGTCGCCTTTGGGGTCAACCAAAATCGCGGGGATGCCCTGAAGGGCTGCTTCTTCCAGGAGGATAATCCCCATACCGGTTTTGCCGGAGCCGGTCATACCAGTGATTACCGCGTGGGTAGTCAGGTCGGTGGGGTCATAAAAAACGAGTTTGTCCGCCAGCACTTGCTTCGCGGCAAGGTCGTACTGGCGTCCAAAGAAGAATTCTGAACCGTTAATATCCATAGCAGCTCCCTTGATCAACTGTGTTTTAGGTAAGTATACTGCAATCCAGTGCGGGGAATGACTGGAAAATGAGGGGAAGGAACCTTCGTGCTTGTGAGCACAAGGGGCTGTACCGCTTCAGACGAGGAAGGCCGGGCAGTAATTGGATGTAAAATATCTGTCTGGCGGCGCGCGGATTTCCTGGAGGCGCGTCAGGAGGAGCGATAATGTTCAGAGAAATGCGGAGAAACGCCCAGCAAATTCCTGAGGAAGAAGCGCTGGAAATACTCAACAACGGCACTTCGGGGGTGCTGGCAGTCTCTGGTGACGGCGGCTATCCTTACGCCGTGCCGCTCAATTACGCCTACTCTGAGAGGAAAATATACTTTCATACCGCCAGGTCCGGTCACAAGCTGGACGCTCTCGCGAGGAACGACAAAGCTTCTTTTTGCGTGGTCCAGATGGACCGGCCTGACCCTGCTGCCTTCACAACCCATTACCGCAGCGTGATTCTCTTTGGAAGGGTGAGAATTCTATCGGATGAGGTGGAAAAAAGGCATGCGCTGCGCCTGTTGGTGCAAAAATACTCGCCTGGTTTCTTGGCGGAGGGCGAGGCGGAAATCGAGGGCGCCTGGGAGCGTTTTTCTGCGCTGGAGCTGCGGATTGAGCACATGACCGGTAAAGAAGCCAGGGAGCTTGGGGCGGCGCGGTGAGGCCGGCTGCACGGAGTGGTGTTTTTTCGCTGCCGGCCAGATTTATCCGTGCGAAGAAAGATTCCAGCGCGTTGCCTTAGAGCCTTTACTGCGTTCAGGATGACAAACTCGGGCCGCGTTCAGCAAGTTAATCTCTGGCAGTGCGCGGGGCGCGCCAAAAGCTCGCCGGAAAGCGCGGGTTCCACCGCGGCTTGCGTAATTTTTAATTCTGGTATAATATCAGGCTGTGACTAGTCCGGCGAGCGGTTCGCGCTGCTCACCAGGAGACTTGCATAAAATTTTCTTTAGGAGCAGACGTCATGTCTTTAAACCAAGCTGAAAAAAGCGAAATTATCAAGAAGTACGAACGCCAACCTGGTGATACCGGTTCGCCTGAGGTTCAGATTGCCCTTCTGACCACGCGCATCAACCAACTCACCAACCATCTGCGCGCCAACCGCCACGATGAAAGCTCGCGCCGCGGGCTGCTCAAACTGGTCGGTCAGCGCCGCCGTTTGTTGGCCTACCTTCGCCAGAAAGATTACGATCGTTTCCTTGCCCTCACCGAGTCTCTCAACATTCGGAAAAAGTAACCAACTTCCGTTTTCTTCATGGCGATCCAACCGCGCAGAATGCTCCGCAAGCAGTACACGCTGCTTGCGGACATATCCTGTTGCGGTTATTATTGAATTAAATTAACAATCTGCCAGTCGGGTATTGAAAGGTAATAATCAGAATTGATTGTTAGCTTTCAGTCCCTGTACTGGCGCAACCAGTCGAAAGGACACTATGAAACCACAAGCTATATATTTTAAGACCACCCTGGGCGGTAAAGAACTGACGTTTGAAACCGGCAGGCTTGCCAGACAGGCTGGCGGTGCAGTAACTCTGCGTCAGGGCGATTCTATCATCCTGGCCGCGGCCACCATGGGCGGCGTGCGCGAAGGCACCGACTTTTTCCCGCTGACCGTCGATTACGAAGAACGCATGTATGCCGGCGGACGAATCCCCGGCTCTTTCTTCCGGCGCGAAGGCAAACCCAGCACTGAAGCCACGCTGATTGCCCGCCTGACAGACCGCCCGCTGCGCCCGCTCTTCCCGGAAGGCATGCGCAATGAAGTTCAGGTAGTGCTCATGTCGCTCTCCGCCGACACTGAGAACCCGCTGGATATGCTCGCCATCAATGCCGCCTCTGCGGCTCTGATGATTTCGGACATTCCCTTTGGTGGCCCGGTCGGCGCCGTGCGCATTGGTTACGTGGATGGAAAACTGATTGTCAATCCTTCCATCCCCGAAATGGAAATCTCAGCGCTGGATTTGCGCGTAGCCGGCACCCGTGAAGCCATTCTGATGGTGGAATGCGGCGCGCAGGAAGTTGGCGAAGACCTGATGGTGGAAGCGCTGCAGCTTGCCCACCGCGAAATTCAGAGTGTCGTAGACCTCCAGGAACGCATGGCGCGCGAAGTCGGCAAGCCGAAGAGGGAAGTCGAACTCAAAGTTTTGAGCCCGGAATTAATCGCGCAGGCCCGTGCCAGCATTGAAGCCCGGCTGAGAGCAATTCTTGACCAGCCCTATTCCAAAGAGAACATGTACGGCGGAATCGCGCAGCTGCGCGAGGCCTACCTGGAAGAAGCTGCTGCCGGCGTGGAGCTCAGCCCGGAACAGGCTGCTGCGTTTGGCGCCGCTTTTGACGAAGCGGAAAAAGAAATCGTGCGCGATAGAATTCTTTACGAAGGCAAAAGACCGGATAACCGCGGTATCGCTGAAATCCGCGAGATTACCTGCGAGGTGGATATCAGCCCGCGCGCGCATGGTTCCGGCCTCTTCACCCGCGGAGAAACCCAGGTGTTGACCCTGGCCACTTTGGGAACCCCAAAGGAAGCCCAGGAACTGGACAACCTGTTGGAAACGGAATCCAAGCGCTACATGCACCATTACAACTTCCCGCCCTACAGCACCGGCGAGGTGAAACGCCTCGGCGGGCAGTCCCGTCGGGAAATTGGGCACGGCGCCCTAGCCGAACGCGCCCTTGTACCGGTGATTCCGGATGAGAAAAGCTTCCCCTACACGCTGCGCCTGGTTTCTGAGGTGCTCTCTTCCAACGGTTCTTCGTCGATGGCATCAGTGTGCGGTTCTACCCTGGCCCTGATGGATACCGGCGTTCCGATTAAGGCGCCTGTTTCCGGTGTGGCAATGGGTCTGATTAAATCCGGTGACCGCTACGTCATTCTGACTGATATCCTCGGGGCCGAAGACCACCTGGGAGACATGGACTTTAAGGTGGCTGGCACGCGCGAAGGTATCACTGCCCTGCAGATGGACATCAAGATTGCGGGAATTACCCCCGAAATCATGGCGGAAGCCCTCGAACGCGCCCGCGAGGCACGTTTCAGCATTCTGGATATCATGCTTGAGACCATCGCGGCTCCCAACCCGAGCCTGAAACCGCACGCGCCCCGCATCGAGACGGTCAAGGTGCCGGTGGACAAAATCGGCGCGATTATTGGACCCGGCGGAAAAAACATCCGCGCCCTGCAGGAAGAAACCCACACCAAGATTGATATTGATGACGACGGCACGGTTTACATCGCCTCGACAGACGGCGTAGGTTTTGAACAGGCCAAGGAACGCATCCTGGGCATGGTGGAAGTGCCGGAAATCGGCAGAATCTACACCGGCAAGTGCGTGCGCGTCACCGATTTTGGCGCGTTCATCGAAATTCTGCCCGGTGTGGACGGCATGGTGCATATTTCCCAGCTGGCCAGTGAACGCGTGAACAAGGTGGAAGACATCGTCCAGGTGGGCGACGAGCTCTCTGTGATGGTGACCGATATCAGCCCGGACGGGAAGATTCGCCTCAGCCGCCAGGCGCTTTTGGAAGGCTGGACCGCTGAGGAAGCCCGCGAGCACGACAACGCCAACCGCAAGAAGGGTTCTTCCGGCGGCTCGGGTTCCGGCGGAAGCCGGGGCGGCAGCCGCGGCGGAGACCGTGGCGACCGCGGCGGGCAATTTAACCGCCGGCGCTAAACCATTCAGAAACAAAAAAACAGGCTGCTTTTTAGCAGCCTGTTTTTTCGCGCCCTGAAGCCCTCAAGCTCGCGAAAGACGTGATACAAAAAACCACCCGCATCACGGGTGGTTTTGTTTCGTTTTAGTGAGGCGCTGAGCGCGGCCGCGCCGGGCTACAGCATTTTGTAGCGTTCAAGCGCGGTGTAGAGAATCATGTTGACCAGCTCGGCGTGGTCAATATCCGCGGCGGCCGCTTCGATGACCAGGTCCGATATCTTTGGCGCCAGTCCAGGGAGGGGGTTTATCTCGAGGATGTAGGGCTTGAGGTTATCGTGGATGTCCAGCCGGAAGTCCACGCGCGCCACATCCAGTGCGCCAGTCACGCGGAAGACGGCCGCGGCCAGCCAGTTGAGCTCATCAACCAGTTCCTCTTCGATGGGGGCTGGGCAGAGATAGGTGAGGTCAGCAGCCAGAGCGGTTTTCAGGCGGTTGTCGTAGACGCCGTCGGAAAGCAGATAGGGCTTAAGGTCAACTTCCATGGGCGGCATAAAGTGCAGACCAGCCTGGATGCGCTGGGCGTTCTCATTGACAGGTATACGCCTCGCGACCGGCCCAATCAGATTGCCAACCATGCCAACCGTTATCTCGCGGCCTTCGATGAACTTCTCCACCAACGCGGATTGTTGATAGGTCCTCAGGATGAATTCCAGCTGCCTGCGCAACTCAGCCTCGTTGTGCACGATGGAGTCGTAGCTGATGCCCATGCCGGTTCCTTCCCGGCTGGGTTTGACGAACAGCGGAAAGGTCATTCCTTCGTCCAGGGGTTCATCCACCCGTTCAAAGGACTGAAAATCGGGGGTTGGCAGGCCGTGCCAGGCGAGAATACGCTTGGTCATGGACTTATCCAGGGTGAGCGCCAGGCACAGCACCTTGGAACCGGTGTAGGGAATCTGAAGCTTCTCCAGAATCGCCGGAATTTGTGCTTCGCGCGAATCGCCGTAATGCCCTTCGCTGATGTTGAAGCAGATATCGGGTTTGTATGCCCGCACCGTGTCGATGATGGTTTCGTCCGCTTCCAGAAACTCAGCTTCATTGCCGCGGCTGCGGATGGCCTCGCAAATTGCCTCCACCGTGGACTCCGAATCAAGGTCATCCCACTTATCAAAAGAAGCCCCCTCCAGCTGAGGGGCGTTTTTTTTCAGGTTGGCCAGAACAGCAACGCGAAAATGTTTCATTGGGGTGTTAGTACTCCTGATAAATTAATCATAATGCAACAATTATATCATTGCAGGAAAATCGCCGCGCACAATAAACGCGGCCTGCCGTAAATTTGCGGCAGGCCGCGTTTCTGAGTTCTGCTTATGAATTGAGGGCAATCATTCGGGCGTCTTCTTCTTCAGCGCGGGCAACGCCGCGTTCCACATTCACACCGCGCAGCATCAGGATGCCCGCGATGAAAAAGATTACCAAAGACACAATTCCCCAGCGCGGATTGCCGGTGAGCTGCGTGACAAAGGCCATAATGGCCGGTCCAACCACCGTATTGAACTTTTCGGAAACGCTGAAGAAGCCGTAGAACTCGGCGCTTTTGCTTTTAGGCATAAGTTTGCCTACCAGCGAACGGCTGAGCGCCTGGCTGCCGCCCTGCACCATGGCCACTCCAAAGCCGAGCACATAGAAGTGCCACTCTTTGCTCATAAAATACCCAATCACAGCAATGACAGCGTAAATCAGCAGGCTGATGGTGATGGCTTTTTTATTTCCAAGCTTTTTAGCCAGTTTGCCAAAGAGGATTGCGAAGGGGGCGGCGACAAACTGCACCATCAGGAACGTTCCCAGGATGGTAATGGTGCTGAAGCCCAGGTCTGTGGCAAACGCGGCGGCCATGGTAATGATGGTGCCAATTCCATTGGCATATACCAAAAAGGTCAGCAAAAACCAGAACAAATCTTTGAATTTGCGGATATCTTTGAAGGCTTTGATGAACCGAGCAAAACTGACTTTCCAGACGTTCGCGCCGACCTCGCTGGCTTCAGCCATGCGGGCGGGTTCCTGCACGCGGCGGAACAAGGGGATCGAGAAAATTGCCCACCATAGCGCCACGCTTGCCAGGCTCAATCGCATCCACAGCATGGTGGCGTTGGGTTCTCCCAGATTTGGCGTGAGCCTGGGGCCAAAGAAAATCATGACGACGTTCACCAGCAATAACAGGCCGCCGCCGATATAGCCGAGCGCGTACCCGCGGGACGACACCTGGTCGATTTCGTCTTCTCTGGCTACGTGCGGCAGCAGCGAGTCGTAGAACACGAGCGAGCCGGCAAACCCGATTGTGCCGAGGATATAGAGGATGCAGCAAAGCAGCCATTCTTCCGGCTTATCGATGAAGAAGAGCAGCGCCGTGCTGACGATGCCCAGCCCCGCGAAAAATGCCAGGAATTTCTTCTTGGAGCCGCGAAAATCCGCGATGGCTCCCAATACCGGGCTGAGCAGCGCGGCAATCAGGCTGCCGATGGCAACCGTGTACCCCCACAACGTCAGCGAACCCTCGGTGGCGATATAAGCTCCAAAATAGTTCGGCAGGATGGCTCCCATGACGGAGGTCGCGAAGGCGGAATTGGCCCAGTCGTACATTGTCCAGGCTCTAATCTGAAGTTTGTGCAAGCGCTCGTTATCCATGAAGGCTCCTTTAATAAGAATGGTTAATTGTACCGATAAAACCACAATTATTGCATGCGAGTTCTAAATTCCCGCGCGGCGCGTTCAAAATCCTCCAGGCCCTGCGTGGAGAAAACGCTTTCAAGCAGCTCAATCAGCCGATGTTCCTCTTTGCATGTCAGCATGGCTTTTAGTTGGCCGGCTGGCACACCGTACGGCTCGAGGTAGGCTTTCAGGAATTTGCGGAACGGCAGCAGCGCTCCGGCCGGATGAAAGGCTTTCATCTCTTCAAGCTGGTAGCGCATAAGCCCATAGAGCTCAGCCGGGCTGACCTGGTCGCGGTCCTGCCAGTTGAAGATGAAAGGGTTGCTCTTCGCACCGCGCCCGACCATGACCGCGTCGCAGCCGGTTTCTTCCAGCAGCTGGCGGGCCTGGGCGGTGTTGGTTACATCCCCATTGCCAACCACGGGCACAGGCAGACAGGCTTTCAGCTCGGCAATCGGCCGCCACCGCGCCTTGCCAGTGTAGGCCATTTTGGCGGTGCGCGCGTGCAGGGCAATCATGCTGGCGCCGTTGGCTACGGCGATTTCGGCAATTTCGCGGTAGTTAAGCGAGTCATCGTCCCAACCCAGGCGCAGTTTGGCAGTGATGGGCACCGGCACGGCTTTGCGCATTTCCTGAAAAACACTTGCGACCTTTTCGGGCGTGCGCATCATGCCGGCTCCAGCTCCCCGCGAGGTGACGCTTGCCGTACAGCAGCCCAGGTTGATATCAAAGAAATCCGGACGATATTCAGCGTAAATCGCGGCGGCGCATTCCGCCATGCGAACAGGGTCGTTATCCAGCAGCTGCGCGCCGAAGGGACGTTCGCCAGCGCGAAAGCTGAGGCGGCTTTTTTGGTAGTGCTTTTGGTTCGCGTAGTCGAGCGTGTTCACAAATTCGGAGATGGAGAGGGCGGAGCCCAGCCGGCGGGTAATCCAGCGGAATGCCGGGTCAGAAATGCCGTCCATCGGCGCCAGAATAAGCTGCCCGAATACAGGGATGCCGCCAATGCTGAATGTCGGGGCGTTTGCGGTGGAATTATCCATGGACAGAGGTTATCCGTGTCAGGAATTTGCCCGCGGCAGACGTTGTTTTTATGCTTGCAAGGACAGCGAAAGTCAGGTAATTACGTACGAGATGCTCTTGTTTCATGAATGCGATAAATTATCTCATGATTTGGTTTTTACGTCTGGTGCTTGCAGCTGTTCCAATGCCCAGCGGAAGGTGTCCCGCAGGTCAGGGCTGAGCTCTTCTTCCAGGGCGGCTTGCAGTGCCTGGAAAGCGCCTTCCGGGCGCAGATTGGCCAGCGCAACGGCCAGGTTGCGGCGGTAGCCCGCGTATCCCGCCCGCAGAACGGGCGTGCCCTGGTATTTTGCTTTCCAGGCAGCTTGGCTCAGCGCGAGCTCTTCCAACAAGTCCGGATGGGCGGAAATCACGGGCAGCGCGCTGGCGGAGGTGGGCGCGGCCTGGTTCAATGGACAGACGGCCTGGCAGGTATCACAGCCAAAAACGCGCCATCCCAAGAGCGGGCGCAGGTCGGACTGAATGGAGCCCCGGTGTTCGATGGTGAGATAGCTGAGGCAGCGGCGGGCATCCACAGACCGGTCCGGGCGCAGCGCCTGGGTGGGGCAGGCATCCACGCAGCGGCGGCAGTCCTGGCAGGGGTCGCCCTGCAGAGAGGCATCCGGCAGCAGTTCCAGGTCGGTCAGCAGTTCCCCAAGAAAGAGGTACGAGCCAAGGCGGGGCGCGTACAGTAGGGAGTTCCGGCCAATCCAGCCCAGCCCTGCCCGCCGGGCCAGGTCTTTTTCCAGAATGGGAGAGGTATCCACGCAGACCTTGGATTGCACGGAACGGCCGGCGAGCCCGGGCAGGCGGGCGGCGAGCTTTTCAAGCCCGGCTTGGACCACATGGTGATAGTCCGGAAGCAGCGCGTATGCCGCTATCAGGCCCAACCCTGACCGGGAGGCTGGCGCAGGTTGTTCCGGGGGCGGGTAAGACAGCCCGACGCAAATAACAGAGCGGCAGCCGGGCAGCAGGCTGGCAGGATTTTCACGCGCGCTCAAGCTCCCAGGCCGGGCGAGGTAATCCATTCCAGCGTGGCAGCCCGCTTCTATCCAGCTCTGAAAGGCGCCGAACGTCTCGGGTTGGGCGGGAGTGGTTATGCCACAAACAACAAAGCCGAGCTTAATCGCTTCGGCTTTGATTTCTGATTCAAGGGGCATGCAAAGCTCCGATGGGCGCGTTTGCTAAGGGGTCACAATATTGTATTCAAAATAGAAAGGCGAAAAAGCGGTGCCCAGGGCGTTCACAATTGCCCAGTCGCCGCGCACTTTGCCGGCCGCGGCAGGCGCGGTGAATTTCATCGTGAAGGTGACCGTCTTGGTGGGGGGAACTTCGTACGGCATATAGATTGTGTCGGGGGCTCCCAATTTATCGCCGCTGACAAACTTAATCGCGTAGCCAGTGGTCCAGGTGGTGGTGCCGGTGTTCATCAGCGTCAGGACGACATCAAAAGGCAGGCCTGCTGCGATGTTGGAATTGTCGGCTGGATTGCTGGAAACCCATACGCCCGCGTCGCGTCCGCCCGGGGCGGTGGTGGCTGTCGCGCCGGCTGCCGGGGTATTTGTGGGAGGGAATGTGGCAGTCGGGGGAAGCGGGGTGTTGGTGGGGGTGGGCAGCGGGGTGGGCGTATCTGTGGGACGGGCGATTGCCGTGCGGGTGAAATCCACTTCCACCGTCTGGGCGATGCTTGTCATGATTTGCTCGGGGCTGAGGGTCGGGGTCGAGGCGGCACATGCTGAGAGTAGCAACGCGGAAATAATAACAGCGGCAGAAAAAACGCTCGAAAATGTTCTTTTAATCATTAAGTGCTCCATCCTGCGCGAGAATTACCTGATATATGCGCATGATTTTCTATTGTAGAGCTTCGGCTGGATTTGTCAAGTCAGGCCGGATATGGGCAAAAACACCGCGCAGGCTGAGAGCAGGCTTGGTGCCGTGTGTTTTGGGGCTGCGCGGCGTTCTGTCAGGATGAAATGGACTGCTGATTAAGAGCTGGGCACATCTCAGGGAAGGCAGCCTGGCATCGTCTCCGGGTAAACAGTGAAATTATAAGAGTCTTGCTGGGTGCTCAAATATGATACGTCCTCAAGAATATCGAAATTCGCGCCAAAGACCCCATTGAAGACAACCCGGAAAAAATTCACCAGGGTGATATTGGGCGAAATATCCGATTTCACGTCCTCCGGAAGGTAAAACGCGCTGAGTACAGCCAGGCGATTGGCGCTGTCCGCACCGTGGTCTCCCAAAAGAAGTATGACAGGCGGTGTATCGGAATCCGCCAGGATTTTTCGTAGGACCGGAAGAATGGCGTTATCTCCGTATTGAACACCCCAGGAGTAGTACTGGATGTATTCCTCCCAGGAAATTGGCGTTACCCACGGGAGGGGCGGGGGATTGGCGATGAGGGTGCCATCTGGATGGAAAACATACGGCGCGTGAGGAATGTTGAGATGCGCGAACACCAGCTTTGGCCCGCGTTCCGAAGCAATTTCCTGCAGCTTGTTCAGGATAAACCACTGCTGTCGGACGTGGTCAGCGTAGGGATAGTTGGCTGGAATGCTGCTGATGCTGCCGTTTGTGCCTTTGTAGTCGAAAAATACCCGCGCCAATGTGCTGTCATAAAGCATTCTTTCGAAGTTGCTCAGGGCGATGCTGTTATCGTCCGAAGGCAAGTCCACCGTCTGATAGTAATGGTCCGCGTCGGTCCAGGCGATAGGCTGATAGGATACCATCGCGTAAGTGGTGTAACCCAGTGATTCAAAGATTTGCCGGACGCTGCTGTGCCGCACTAATTCGTAGAGAGCAGCCCGGTCATTATTCGGCGGTCGGAATTCCGGGCTCAGTTCCTGCAGATACTGCATGTTAAAGAAGGACGAAAGCGAAAGCGGAGTGTAGGCATAATTGCTCATGCTGCAGGGTGGAACATAGAAACCCATCTCTGTCAGCGAGTCTATGAAGGCTTGATTATCCAGGCCGAAAGTTTCCTGGAGCACGTCTGTTCGCAAATGCGCGTCCATCAGGATAACATAGACATCCGGAAGGCTTTCCGGGTTCAGCGCGGCGCCGGCAAGGTTTTCAGTGGACACGCTTTCAAGCGCGAAGTTTTGCGCCCTGCCAGCACGCAGCTCGTATTCCACAATCTGGTAGAGCGGTATCACGAGCAAAAATATGGAAAACATGTTCAGCAGGAGAGTTAAGTTGTTATTTTCCCGGCAGCGTTTAAAAATCAACCGTCCCCCCAGAGCGCCAAGCGCGGTCCACAGCGGCAGCAAGTAGCGGTGCCGTCCCAGAATTGTCCCGGCGAATTCCACAGTCTTAAGTGCTTGATATACCCGTCCATAGCTATAAAACAAAACAATCGCCAGGAGCGTGAGCAGAGCGGATTTCTGTAAAGAGCGGGTCAGAAACCAAAAGGCAAACCACACCACGACTGCTCCCCCCACGATATAGACCAGCGGGCGGAGACCTGTGCGCAGGAAAACTTCCTGGATGTTATGCCCCAGCAGCGAGAGCACGGGGTAGGCAGCAAAAAGGATTGGATAAACCGGGAGTGTTTCTTTAGGCTTCATAGGGTTAACGCGCATAATTTTACCACCTCAACCGCGCTTTCAGTCTGTCCGCGTCGTACCTGACAGGCGCTCAGGCTCAGTCAGCGCGCCGTTCCATCAGATAGAGAATCCTCTGTGATCCGGGAATAGGCTCAGCTTTATGAATGATGAAGTGGCGCGTGAAAGCCTGTTCAAATCCATCGCGATTGTAATCTGGAAAAATATCCGCGCGAGTAGCCAGGAGGCGCTGCACCTGCGAGTCCGTTTTCGGAACGAATTCGATGATGAGATGACGCGCCATATCGGCAAAACTGGCAGCGGCGCGCTCCAGGGGAACATTGTTGGCAATGGCCAGATGATGAATAAGAGCCAGCGCCATGATCAGATCCACCGGACCGCGTTCCCGCAAGGAGGCTCTCTCCCGCGAATCCCAGCCAAGCGCCGGCGAAGGGTTGGTCAGGTCTATCCACAGCGGGAGCAGTGATTTTTCGCTGTTCTGCTTTACCATGCGGTAGTTCTGCTGCACCGCACTGTGGTCAATATCAAACGCGGCGGTAAGGATCCCCATTTCGCTGGCGGCCCGGCTGAACTCTCCTGTGTTCGCGCCCAGGTCCCATACACTGCGAGGGTTTACCGCGAGCAAATAATCTTTTACCAGGTTTCGTTTAGCAGCGAAAGCTGCTTCGGTATAGTTGTTTTCTTCGTAGTAATTTCCCCATTCGGTGTTGGCTGAGCGCAGGTGCAGGCCTCGCACGGTTGTCAGCAGGTTTTCAAGCAAGCCTCGCAGGGCAGGCAGGCTGACTTTTCCTTCCAATGCGTTTCGGGAGACCTGTTTGCCAGCATATTTTTGCTGGCTGCGGGCATGCAGGTGAATGTGACTGAGCAGGCCAAAGTTGAGCCGTGAACGCGCGGGAAGCAGCCGGCTGGCCAGGTCCAGAGGAATTCCATCAATATAAACGCGCAGTAACTGACTCAGGCGAATGTCTTTGTGCGCCATTAGGGCTAACGGCGCCAGGAAATGCTGGCAGAACTGCCGATAGGCGACCCACGGGAGCCCTTCCTGGTAAGGTTCAAATGAGAGCGTGTCAATGAAAATCGGTTTGCCCGCAAGGAATTGCACGTTATAGGCGCTGGCATCTTTCAGGCTCAGGCCGTACTCAAGGGCGCGCCGGGCGATGGAGAGCGTCAGAATCGCGGCATCCTTTAGCTGGTCAAAACACCATTCGTAGGGATAGGAAATAAAAGGAATGGGTTCAGGACGGATGACTTTATATGCCAGCTCTGCTGTGGGAGCGAAAGTCAGCGGTACTTCCTGGTGGGAAACAAGCGCTTTGGCTTTAGTGAGCCGCTCGTAGAGCCCCGACTGCATCAGCGCGTCGTACGATTCGCGGCCGGCCAGGTTCACCTGACGGTACACGACAGCATCCCTGATGAAAATAAAGCCGCTTGGGTCGCGGAAGGACGCGCCAGATTTCTCCACCATTCAGAACACTTTCCTTTGTTTGTGTGTTTGCTGCCGTTGGAATGCCTGCCCTCAGGAATGTGGGGAGTCTTCTACTCCGCGCTCCTCAGGGAGCTCCGTGGGGTCCGCATCCTGACTGGCAGAAGATTTGTTCCTGGTCAGAAAAGCCTTGATTTTGTTCCAAAAGATTCTGACTGCGATACCAATACTCAGGACTGCCGCGAGAATCAATTGAATGAGCATGCTGCCGCTGCCTGGGTCCAGATACGGCAAAGGTTTTAAAAAAGGCGCAAAAAAAAGTGTGAAACAGGCCATCGGTGCCCTTCCCTCAAAAAGATACGGTTATTATAATCGGGAAAATTCACGGCGCGGCATATTTTTCTCCCTGCCTTTTTGAAAAACAGCAGGTTCTATCAGAAAGTTATAAGGGGAGCTTTCGCCAATGCTGACAGGAAAGTCTGTGGCATGCCCCGGCATTTCTCCGCGCCGTCCAGATACCCGCAGGCCATTTTTGTGCCGGGGGAGGCTTCGTCCTCAGGCACGAGAAGACAGCTGCGCTCAACAGCCCGCTGGGCATCATGCAGCGGCAGGTGCGCGCGAAAAGCCTTTACCTCCGGCTGAAGATTCACTCGTCCGCGGGCTGCAAAGACCTGAGAACTGGCATGAGCAGATGCAAGACGTCATCGACTGCTGAACCGCGGCTGTCCACCCGCAGAATCAGACGCAGGTTTTGGCCGGCCAAGTCGGTCAGGTCGTAGGTTATCCGTCGGAACGCGCCGTCGTTAATCTCATTCCAGGCAGCCAGCAGACGCGGAGTCTCCACTCCTGCCTGTACGTAAAGAGAGAAATCCGCGTCGCAGGCGCGGGCGCTTTTGGCGCAGCCCAACACAGCCTCGAACCGCGCCTTTTCGGGAATGCGCTGTGCCGGGAAGACACCCTGGATATAACCGTTTTGGGTGTTTTGCGGGCTGAGCCACAGGGCGGGTTCATCGTCCTCCGCGCCGTTTTCAAGCAGCGGGCTGGCATCCGCGTAAACAAAACCACCCGAACTGCCGGGTTTGCCCGGGCAGCTTAGTTTGCCCGCTCCGCTGGTCCACTCTGCCGCGCAAATGTTTTCAGCCAGGTTCAGGCTGGTATTGATTACTTCCACCGCGACCCAAAAGGTTTTCTCCGGGTTCTTGAAACTGAATTGGACTCCCTGGGCGTCGCGCAGTTTGAAATCCGCGCGGTAATCACCCGGCTCATACGGCAGGGGGATGTTCAGCATCAGCGTGAGGGTCTGACCTGGCGCGACCGCGCCGTTGGTCAGCTTTTGCAGCGAGAGGATGTCTGGAATATTCCCTGAGACGTATTCCAGTTGGTAGGCGGTCGTCCAGACGCAGGAGCCCGCGTTGCGGAGCGTCCAGGTTTTGGTGAATACCGAGCCGGGGAAAAACTGGCTTCCGTCCGGGACGCTTTCAGAGACGAATTCCGCCAGGTTGCAGGGAAGGTTGGGATCGGCTGTCGGGCTGGCTGGCGCCGTTGGCGGCGGCGTTTGCGTGGGCAGCGCGGTCGCGCTCTGCGCGGGGGCGGTTTGCGTGAACATCGCCTCGACAGTGAGCGCCGCGGCTGTGCGCACGCTGGCCATGGGGTCAGTCGGCGTCTGGGCGCTCGGCAGGTTGCAAGCCGCCAGGAGAAACACCGCGAGCAGGGACAAAATCCAGAGGCGATTGGGCTTGTTCATCATAACTCCTTGAAAACCGGTAAAACCCGAAATGTCTTGGCGTAAAGGCTGTTGCTGATTGCTATTTTAGCCCTTTTCCCGGCTCGCGTGCATAAAAAACGCCCCATCCGTGAGGACAGGGCGTTTTGGGCCGAATTTAGCGGCGGACCAGTTCCCGCAGGAACAACTTGAACGAAAACTTGCTGCCGGTGAGCAGGTGCTGGGAGCGGAACAGATTTGCCACGCCCTTGATGAGGAAAACATCAATCAGCGCCAAAAGCCCAAGCGCCAGCCCTATCTGCCAGCCAGGAACACCGCCGATGGTAAGGCGGGTCATCATCGCGACTGGCGCGGTGGGGGGCAGCAAACTTAGAATGGTGGCGAGCGAGCCGTGCGGCATCTGAATCAGGCTGTTGATGGAAACCAGCGTGAGAATGAGCGGCAGCGCGACCATGAATGTGGACTGACTGCCTTCCCGCAGATTGGGCGCCATGGCTCCTATGCCGGCCATCAGGCTGCCGTAATAAACAAAGCCGACAATGAAGAACAGGATACCGTAAATGTAGAGCGCCGGAGAAAAGTTCAGGTCCATTGGCAGCGAGAAGGTCCGCCCTGAGAACCTGAGCAGCGCCAGCGCTGCCCCGAACCAAATTGCCAGCTGCAGCAGGCTTGCCAGACCCAGGCCAGTGAGTTTGCCCACAAAAAGACTGGTGGGCTTTACTGAAGAAAGCAGCATTTCCATCACGCGGTTGTCTTTGTCCTTTCCGACCGTGTTTAAGAGCATGCTGGAGGTGATGAAGACAATCATGTAGAAAAAGAGCGTCACGCCGTATGGTATGAAAAACGCCAGGGGGTCTTCGGTATCGCGGGTCTCCGCGATGGCGGGATTCACCTCTTCCAAAACAAACGAAACCGGGTTGGTGTACCTGAGATAGAGGTCCTGATTTCTGCCGAGCAGGTTGTAGGCAATCAGGTTTTCCATCACGCCAGTTTGTTCAAAACCGGTGACCGGGTTCACATCCTCCCGGTAGAGCGTTACCCTGCCGCTTTCCAGATAATCTTCAGCGACTTCGTAATAGCCTTTCAATTTGCCTTGCTGCACCTGAAGCCGGGCTTCCTCGCTGGAGGGAACCAGCACAATGCTTCCTCCGGTTACCCAATCGGGCGCCTCGGTCAGCAGGCCGCTGTGGTCAACCGCGCCGTAAGGCAGAGCCGACTGCGGCTGCCCGCCGGTGAAGACCTGCTGCAAGCTTTGCGATTGTGAATCGCTTAGATTGCCCAAAATCCACAAGATGACCGCGGGGACCAGCGGGACCAGGATGAGCGTCAGGATGAAAGAGCGCCGGCTTACCGTTTTTAGAAATTCGTGCTTAAAAACGCTCCAGGTCTTATTCATAGCGCGCCTCCCTTACGGAAAAGCTGGGAGAGTCTGACCCGTCTGGAGTACTGCAGCATGCCCAGGCGGAACGCTTTGCCAGCCAGCCAAATGGTGAGGACTGAAAAGAGCACCAACAGCGCGATAACCATCAGCAGTTCCCAGGCGGGGACCTGCGTGAAGGCCATGCGCATTGTCATTGCCACGGGCGCGCTCATCGGAAAGTAGCTGAGCGCCCTCGAAAAGGCCCCGTTTGGATGCATCATGAGCACTGAGAAGAAGTAATACGGAATCAGGATGGGGAAAGTAATCAGACCCGTCACCTGGGCTGCTTCCTGAGAGTCGGTCACTGTCGCGCCGAGGATTGCCATCAGCGCGGAGGTAAAGACGAAGGAAGGCAGCAGCAGGAGCAGGCTGAGAAGCATGTTGGGCCAGGAGATTTGCAGCTGCCGCAAGAATGGAATGCGGTCTCCCATTACCAGGACGAAAACCACCGCCATCAGCGCCCAGACCAATATTTGAGTCAAGCCGACGCTCAGGTTGCCGATTATCTTTCCTGCCATCAGTTCATTGGGCGAAACGGAAGTCACCATGATTTCCATGGTGCGGTTCTCTTTCTCTTCAACCACTGCCTGCAGCAGATAACCGCCGCTGGAGAGGACAACGATTACAAAAAGCAGCCCCACCACCAAAGGCAAAATGATTTTAGAGATTTCATTTTCCGCCGTGCTTCTGGTCCCATCCAGCGAGACCAGCGTATACAGGCTGCCCGCTTCCAGGCGCGCTTGATTGGGGACCTGGATACCGGCAAGCAGGTTTTCGGACAGAAAGCGCTGTATCTGATTGCGGATGGTGCCTGTCAGCGGCTCATTGTAGTAATACCTGACCTGAAAAGTAGATTCATACCCCTCGGGGATGACAAAATAGGCCTGGATGCTGCCGCTTTCCGCGGCGGCGCGCGCCTCTTGCTCGGAGGCATACGGACGCAACGGAATGACCGGTTCAAACAGCGAGGGTTTTTCAGCGAACGAAGGGGGTATCGCAATCAGGCCGGCCTCATCCACGTACCCCACCGGCAGCTTGCTCACCGACGAGAGGGAAATCGCGATGGCAAAGAGCATCACCAGCACCATTCCGACCGGCACGCTCAGCAGCGCAATCCAAAAGCGCGGCCTGGCAACGTGGTGGGTGTACTCATATTTGGCTACTTCAAAGGTCTTGCTCATCGCCCGGCTCTCCTTTTTTCACCACCTTGATGAAGATTTCATCGAGAGAAGGTACCGCGATTTCAAACGCGTTCAGTTGAATTCCCTGCGAGACCAATGTGTTGAGTATCTCCTGAGGCTTGACACCGGGCTGAGGTTCCAGCTTAATCATTGTGTTCAAGCGCTCGATTTTCCGCACGCCGGGAATGCTTGGCGGAAGCTCCATGCTGGTGTTGATGCGCACATCATCGGTCGCGAAACTTTCATAAATTTGTTGCAAACCGCCGTACAGCAGCACTTCACCCTTATCTACCAGCACGATTTTGTCGCACAGCTGTTCCACCTGGTTCATCTGGTGGGTGCACATGATGATGGTCTTGCCCGCGCTGCGCTGCTGCTTAAGGATATCTTTTACCAGCTGGGTATTGACCGGGTCCAGCGCGCTGAAGGGCTCGTCTATGATGATGACCTGCGGGTTATGTATCAGGGTGGCAATCAGCTGAGCTTTCTGCTGCATGCCTTTACTGAGTTCTTTGACCTTTTTCTTGCGGTGGCTGCTTAGGTCGAACTCATCCAGATACGCAGGGAGTTTTTGTTTAATTTGCTGCGGGCTCATTCCTTTCAGCGTGGCAAGGTATTCCAGGCATTTATCCAGCAGGATATCCTGGTACAAACCGCGCTCCTCCGGCAGGTAGCCAATCTGATTTTTCTTGGCTTCCGACATAGCTCCGCCAAGAATGGAAACAGAACCGGAATCCGGCTTTAGGATATCCAGAATGATGCGAATGGTGGTGGTTTTGCCGGAGCCGTTGGGGCCCAAGAGCCCAAAAATCTCACCCGGGACCACGTCAAAGGATACATCCCTGACTGCCTGCGTGTCTCCGAAGCGTTTACTGATGTGTTCAACGTGAATGGACTGCATTGTTAATCTCCAATCGGATTGGTCATTTTCTTGGATAATCATACTCGATGAAAGCCCATCTCATCTAAAATCCCGTGAAATTAAGCGTAAACCGCATGATTTTCTTTGACCAAAGAAAATATGAGGTTTTTGCTGAGGATATTCAGCAAAAGAGAGTGAGGAAGAAATGTTTTGCCTTGCTGTTCCCACATGGTCTTCTGACCGTGCCAGGCCGCTGACCGACAGGTCTTCCTGCGTCCGTAGGCGGCCGAGGATGCTGCAGGCCTGGGATGAATGCATGCCTCCCATCATTTCATCAAGGTGAACAGGAACAAAAAAGCCCCCGCTGTACTGCGGGGGCTTTGGGAAGTAAAAATCCTTTACTCTTTCTCGTACGGTTTGCCCTCTGCGGCCGGCGCCTGACCCTTGCCAATGAAACCTGCCAGAACAATCATGGTAATCAGGTAGGGGGCCATGCCCATAAACTGGGGCGGAATTGCGCTGCCCAGCAGCGAGAGCTTGGAGCCAATCGCGTCCGCGAAGCCAAACAGCAGCCCGGCACCGAGCGCTCCAAACGGATACCAGTTGCCGAAAATCATCGCCGCCAGACCAATGAAGCCCTTGCCGGCAGTCATGCCCTCGTCAAAGCGCCCCACCGAGCCCAGTGTGAAGAACGCGCCCGCGATGCCCGCTACCACGCCGCTCAGCAGCATGCCGACGTAGCGGGTGCGGATAACATCAATGCCCAGGGTATCCGCGGCTTTGGGATGCTCGCCAACCGAACGCAGCCTCAGTCCCCAGCGCGTGGAGAAAAGCGCGACCTGTAAAATAATCAAAATCAGGAACATCATGTACACGAACACATTCTGGTTGAAAAGTATTGGGCCAATGAATGGGATGCGCGAAAGCAGCGGCACCGGAATGCGCGTGAACATGGGCGGATTGTTCAGCGTTTGATACTTCTGCAGGAATTTCTGAGAGATAAAGGCCGTCATGCCCGCGGAAAAAATGTTGATGACTGTGCCGGAGACTACCTGGTTGATTTTGTACTTGATGCACAGCACCGCGTGCAGCATTGCCAGCGCGACAGCCGACAGCACGCCCCCCAAGAGACCCAAAACCGCGCTCTTGGTGAGGCTGCCAATCAGGGCTGCAAACATGCACGACATCAGCATCATGCCTTCAATGGCGATGTTGATTGTGCCGGAGCGTTCAGCCAGGATGCCCGCGAATGCTGCCAGTGTAATCGGGACTGCCAGCAGGACGGCGCTTGAAAGCATGCCTGAAAGGTTTAATGTCTTACCGCTGGCCTGCCAGATGAGGAACCCAAAGATGAGCAGCAGCCCGCACAACCCAACCATGCCGTTGGTGGCGCGCCCAAAGCCTTTCACAATCTGGTAAGCGCCAATCCCAACACAAACAATCGCGAAGATAGTCAGCGTGAGGCGGGACGGCACAACCCAGTCTGCCAGCTGCCCCACGTCGATGCCGCCGGGGGTCATGTTGAAGGTGGTCAGCAGTTCAGGTGCCAACCTGGCGGCAAACAGGACGTAAATCAGGATGCCAATGATGAGCTCAACAATCCCCATGAACAGCCTGCGCGCGGGCGAGACTTCGGAAATCCTTCTGTGCTTAATTGTCTGAGTTAACGTAGCCATTATTTCCCTCCCCAACCGCTAAGGAAGATGGTTGCCTCTTCCTTCTTTGGTTTCTTCAGGTGATACATCGCGCGGATAATCGCGGGAGCCGCGACAAACATCAGGATAATCGCCTGGATGACATCCACGATGTCAATCGGAATGGCGGATACCACCATCATGCGCGTCGCGCCGTTGCGCAGCGTGCCAAACAGCAGCGAAGCCAGAACGATGCCCAGCGGCGTGTTGTTGCCAATCAGCGCCAGCGCGATACTGTCAAAACCATAACCGGATGAAAGCCCAAGCGCCATGCTGCGATTGACAGCCAGAATTTGCACCGCGCCGGCTGTGCCTGCCAGAGCGCCGGAGATAATCATCGCGGTAATGATGGATTTGGTGGTGCTGAGGCCGGCATATTTTGCCGCGCGCGGATTGGTGCCTACGGTGCGCAAATCCAGCCCCCAGGTGGTCTTGAATAAAAACCAATTAATAAACCAGGCGACCGCCAGAGCGATGAAAAAACCCAGATGGAAGCGGATGGGAGCCTGGAAGAACTGCGGGATTTCCGCGGATTTCTGAATCAGAGGGCTGAGGGGCATACCGCCCGAACCCGGACGGGTCATAGGTCCGGAAAGCAGCCACTCCGTCAGACGGAAGGCTATCCAGTTCATCATAATGGTGTTGATTACTTCGTGCCCGCCTGTTTTGGCTTTCAGGAGGCCTGGAATGAATGCCCAGAAAGCGCCGCCCAGCGCCCCGGCCAGCAGCGCCAGGGGCATGTGAATGAAGCCGGGGAGGCCGGTGATGGCATATCCCACGTAGGTGGCAGCAGCCGCGCCGATAAAGAGCTGACCTTCCACGCCAATATTGAACAGACCGCTGCGGAACCCAACCGCAACCGCCAGACCTGTAAAGATATACGGTGTGGTCTGAACCAGGCTTTCCAGGAATGGGTTCAGCGCTGAGCGGATTTCTCTCGCGTCGCCGGAACCCAGGGCTCTCACGATACGGACCGGGTCGCCAATCGCTCCGGTAAAGAGCGCCTGATAGGCTGCCCCGATTTCAGCAAATGCCCGGCCGAAACCCTTCCAAATGGACTGGCCAAATGCCGCCCAGACGGTTGAGCTGGTGGCCGCGATCATCACCGCGCCGATGAGCAGGCCGGTGAGGATTGCCAGTGCTGGAATGGAAATGGATTTCCAGAAGCTTTTCCTGGGGGCTTCTTCTTCCGGCGGCGGGACGATTTCTTTCAGAATTGCCTGACCTAAATCTTTCTTTTCAGCTTGTGCTTCACTCATGCGACCACCTCTTAAAGGGTTGCTTCGATTTCTGTTTCTTCTGACAGCTGCATGGGCTCTTCGGGCACGACTCCCGCCATCAGCAAACCAATATACTCCTTGGATACGCCTTTGTTGGGTACGACCGCCAAAATCTTACCGCGGTACATCACGGCAATGCGGTCAGAGAGTTCCATGATTTCATCCAGTTCAGGGGAAACCAGCAAAACCGCGCAGCCTTCCTCGCGTTTTTGTTCGATGCGCTTGTGAATATACTCAATGGAGCCGACATCCAGGCCGCGCGTCGGTTGTGAGGCGACCAGGAACTGGATTGGGCGGGAAAGTTCGCGCGCAATGATGACTTTTTGCTGGTTGCCGCCCGAAAGCGAACCCACCGGGGTCAGCGGGTTGGGCGTGCGGATGTCAAAATCCGCGATGAGTTTTTCCGCGTTTTTAAAGATGGTATCGTACTGGAGGATGACACCTTTTGAGAAGGGCGCCAGGTAATAAGAGCACAATACCAGATTTTCAGCCACAGAGAATGGCAGAACCAGCCCATCCGCCTGGCGGTCCTCCGGGACGTGCGCTGTACCAAGTTCCGTTATTTGACGCGGCGTTGCCCTGGAAATGTCTTTGCCAAGCAGGGTGATTTTGCCTTCGGCAATTTTTGTCAGACCGGTAATGGCTTCTACCAGTTCCGTCTGGCCGTTGCCTTGCACGCCGGCCACGCCCAAAATCTCTCCCGCGCGGATTTCCAGGGAGACATCGTCCACAACCACGTTCTGGAATTTATCCGCCACCACCAGATTGCTGATGGAACAGACCACATCCCCCGGGGTTGTTTCTTTCTTTTTGACGACCAGGTTCACCTCGCGTCCAACCATCATGGCTGCCAACGAGTTTTTATCGGCCTTATCGGGGGTGGTTTCGCCCACCACTTTGCCGCGGCGGATAACGACCACACGGTTGGCAATAGCCAGCACCTCGCGCAGCTTGTGCGTGATGAAGATGATGGATTTTCCCTGTGCCACCAGGGAGCGCATGATATTGAACAGTTCATCCGCTTCCTGCGGGGTGAGGACGGCGGTTGGCTCGTCAAAAATCAAGATTTCGGCGTTGCGGTAGAGCAATTTGATGATTTCAACGCGCTGCTGGACGCCAACTGGCAGGTCGCGCACATAGTCGCTGGGGTTCACTTCCAGCTTGTAGCTGCTGGAAATTTCCTGGATGCGCTGGGCAGCTTTGGGGCGGTCCAAAAATCCGCCTGCTTTTACCGATTCATCCCCCAGCATCACATTTTCGGTCACCGTGAAGACGGGAATGAGCATAAAGTGCTGATGAACCATACCGATGCCGCGGCTTATAGCGTCGGTGGGTGAGTTAATCTTGACGACCTCGCCATTAATCAGGATTTCTCCTTCATCCGGCTGATACAGTCCGTAGAGTATGTTCATCAACGTGGATTTTCCAGCGCCGTTTTCACCCAGCAGTGCCAATATCTCCCCTTTGTGCAGCACTAAGTCGATATGGTCGTTTGCCAGGACGCCTGGAAATTGTTTGGTGATACCCCTGAGTTCAAGAATTGGAGCCATAGGAAACCCCTTTTCAAAGGATAGAATTTGTTTCTAATCTTACCATAGGGGATAAAAAAAGCGGGCTGGCAATTTGCCAGCCCGCCAGGTAAATCTGAAAGATATTTCTTACTTGACGGAGAGTTTCCCGGCGATGATGTCAGCTTTGAGCTGTTCAACTTCGGCCAGGAGTTCAGCGGAGGCGAGGCTCTCCAGATTGTGGAGGGGAGCCAGCGCGACGCCGTTATTCGCCAGGGTACCGACAACAACACCGCCCTTGAAGGTGCCGTCGATGACGGATTTGATAACCTGCATGGTGGTGGCGTCCATCAGTTTCATGACGGAGGTCAGGGTGATGTCCGCATATTCGGGGCTGGTCAGGAACCAGTCAGAGTCGACGCCGATGAGGTAAGCGTTACCGCGTTCTTTGATGGCGGCAGCAGCGCCCAGGCCGACAGGTCCGGCAACGGGCATGATGATGTCAGCGCCTTCGTCCATCAGAGAGACGGCCAGTTCGCGGCCTTTCTGCTGGTCATCGAAGGACATGCTGAAGAGGCCGGCATCCGGATTGGCGGGATCCCAACCGAGAACCTGCACGTTGGTGCCCTTGACTTCGTTGTACTTGGCGACGCCCTTGGCGAAACCATCCATGAAGATGGTGACGGTGGGGATGGGCAGACCGCCGAAGGTGCCGACTTTACCGGTCTTGGTCACGCCAGCGGCGAGGTAGCCAGCCAGGTAGGCGGCTTCATCAGTGTTGAAGACCTGACCAACCACATTGGGGATGGCGGGGTCGTAGGCGTAGTCGACGATGGAGAACTTCAGGTCGGGGTTGGCTTCAGCGGTGGCTTTGGTGGCATCGCCGATGAGGAAACCGACAGTGACAATCAGGTCGCACTTTTCTTCAACGAACGCGTTCAGGTTCTTCTCGTAGTCGGCAACTTCTTTGGACTCGAGATATTTGCCTTCGATGCCAAGCTGGGCGACGGCATCTTCGATGCCTTTCCAGGCGGTAGCGTTGAAGGATTTGTCATCAATACCGCCAGTATCGGTAATCTGGCAGACTTTGATTTTGGCAGCGGGGGCTTCGGCCTTAGCGCAGGCGGCCAGAAGCATGCCAGCCACAATCAAAAGGGACAGAAGGGTAATTACTCTTTTACTCATTGTGTGTTTTCTCCTCAATACACATTAGTTTCCGGTTTTCCGGTTGATACATCCTAAGTATACCTTTCTCAGGTGTACAGTGCAAGATGTCAGTTTTGCTCCGGGTCAGCGCCGCCCTCAGCGGCAGTTCGGGTCTTGCCGTTTCCCTCGTGCATTCCAAAAACCATGGCAAAAGCGGCTGCCATGAAAAGAGGTCCGATGATAAATATGGAGGCGTAATTGTTGCCGGTCAGTTTAACAATCCAGCCGTTGATGTTCGGGCCCGCGATCGCGGCGAGGGTGGAAAAGAGATAATACAAACCAGTGTAGGTGCCGATGTGAATGGGGTCCGTCAGGTCCACCACCACCGGCAGCGAGTTGATGTTGATGCACGCCCAGCCGATACCCGCCAGGAGCAGCAGAATGGTCAGGTTCATAAAGTCGCCCAGGATAGGCAGCTTGCCGTGAGCCTGGATGAGCAGTTCCTTGGGGAGGAAGTACACGCTGAGGAGCACTAAAATCATGATGAGCAGTCCCATCCCGATGGTCTTCCTGCGCCCCAACTTCGCGCCGATAAAGCCGGCGGGGATGGAGAAGAGCAGGAACGAAAAGCCCACGCTGGTAATCAACTTGCCCGCGCCGGATTTATCCAGGCCGAGGTGGTTAATGCCGTAGAGGGACAGGAAGGCTTCGATGGCATTGTAGGCGATGAACCAGAAGAAGATGGCCAGGAAAATGCGAATCGCGTCCCCATGTTTGCTGGTAAAAAGCTCCTTGAGACTCTTCCACATGTTCGGTTTTTCGGCATTGGGGTTGTTTTCGTACACCTTAGGCTCGCGCACGAAAATCAGCACCAGCGCGGCCGCCAGCACCACCAGCAATGAGCCAAACCAGAAGGGATAGGCCTGATTCTGCTTTACGAGCGTGGCGCCAATGGAGGTTCCCAGCACCAGCCCCAAGCCACCCATGAAGTTAATGATGCCGTTAGCCTGGGAGCGCAGCCTGGAGGGCGTGACGTCTGGCATCAGCGCGACCACAGGTGTGCGCCAGAAAGCCATTGCCAGAATGGTCGTGACCGTGCAGGCGACAAAGAGCGGCAGGGTGTTCGCCAGCGGTACCAGCCCAAAGGCTACCGCGGCAATTGGCGCCCCGACCAGAATGAAGGGCAGGCGCCTTCCCAGCCTGGTGCGCAGCCTGTCCGACCACGCGCCGACCGGCGGCTGGATGAAAAGCGCCGCGATGTTATCCAGGGACATAAAGAACCCAATCGCGGCGGCGTCCAGCGCAAACTTCTGCTCCAGAAGGATGGGAACATAGGTGTTGTAAAGGCTCCACAATACGCTTACGCCAAAAAAACCAAAACCAATTAAGAATAACTTGCCAAAATTAAACTTTTCGTTTTGCATGCCTCTCCTTTTAGTCTGTGTCAGTCTCTTCCATTTTCTTCGCGATTCTTTGCGCGACGTACTCTTCGAGGAATTTGCGGTCTTTATCGGTCAGGTCTGCCTTGAGTAATAAATCGGGGCGCCAAAGCAGCGTGCGGATAAGCGATTGTTCGCGTTTCCAGCGGGCTTGTTGGGCGTGGTTGCCTTGCAGGAGTACTTCCGGCACAGACCAGCCGCGAAACTCCGGCGGCCGGGTGTACTGCGGATATTCAAGGAGTCCGTTTGAGAATGAGTCATCGCTGGTGGCTTCGTTATCACCCAAAACGCCGGGTTTCAGCCGCGCGACGGCGTCCAGGACCATCAGCGCGGGCAGTTCTCCGCCGGTCAGGATGAAATCCCCGATGGAGATGACGTGGGTGGCAAGGTGTTCGCGGATGCGCTCATCGAAGCTTTCGTAGCGGCCGCAAATAAGACCCAGCCGGTCGTAGCCTGCCAGCTCAAAGGCTGTTTGCTGGGTGAAAGGCTGGCCCTGCGGGCACAGCAGGATTACCGGGCAGCAGGGCGGTTGGCCGAGTACGGATTCCACTGCGGCGAAAACCGGCTCGGGCTTCATAATCATCCCGCCGCCGCCCCCGTAGGGTGTGTCGTCTGTGGTGTGGTGGCGGTCCAGCGCCCAATCGCGGATGTTGTGCGTGTGCACTTCAATCAGGTTGTTCTGGATAGCGCGCTTGAGGATGGAGATTTCGAGATAGGGCTGAAAGACTTCGGGAAAGAGGCTGAAAATGTCAAAACGCATACAGAAATTGTATCGGATTGTTGGGATTCGGGCAAGAATTCAGCCTGGAACGGCAGGCAGGTGCAGGCAGTTTGCGTTCTTTCAGCAATTACCTTCCAAAAGAATTGCCTTTATGAATAATATCTATGGATAGAACAAAAGCGCTGGCGGCCTATTCCAGGTAAATCTGCACGTGTTCGCCGTCTTCCTCGTCGGTCACATCAATGATTTGGGAAGGCTCGTCCGATTTCAACAGTTCAGCCAGCATATCGGGGTCCATTCCGGCAATGTGCGGGCTGAACTTCGCGCCCATGCGCATGCCGGCGTTCACGACCGAGATTGGAACCCGGATATCAGCTATAGATTTGCCGTCCATGACGCGCGTGACTTTCACATGCAAAAAACGTGGCTTCTTTGCGGCGCGCGCTTCTTCCGCGGCCGGTTTCGCGCTTTCATCCAAGGCTTGCAGCAGGCGGGCAGCTTCAGAGGCGTCGATTTTCCCTTCCTGCAGCATGGAGAGAATTTTGATGCGTTCTTCGTTGGTGGTCATATGTGCCTCAGGTCGTTTTCACTTGAGCGCTTGCAGAGACTCAAGAGCTTCATCAATGCTAATTATACCTTTCTCAAGAGCTTCCAAAACCTGGGCGCGGGTCTGGGTGGGCGGAGCAGGCTGCTTTTCCGTTTCAAAGCCCAGCGCGTGGATAATCTCCGTCAGGCGGTTTTTCAGGGTGGGGTAAGAAATCCCCAGAATATCTTCCATGCGGTTCAGGCGGCCTTCGGTGCGTACAAAGGTGAGCAGGAATTCCCGCTGGTCTTTGGAAAGCACGGCAAAGGGGTCTGCCTGAAATTGAAAATAACCTTCCAGTGTGGTTTCACAGGCCGGGCAATACGCGCGGGTAATGACCAGTTCTGAACGACAAATCGGACACATCTCAGGTAGATTCGGCATGGGACTCCTTCGGGTTGGCAAGTCATTTATTACAGTATAAACGCATATATTGAAAAAATCAAGAGATACCTAAGGAATATTTATCAGCTAATCAATATAATCAAGAAAAATGACGAATAACCAAGATAAAATTGTATATCGTCCAGTAATATTTAAACCCGTCTGCTTTCAAGATTCTCTCAGTGAGAACCGTTCGGCTTGGTATAATCAGGGGAGAATAGCGCCCGGAGGAAAACCATGCCACTGAAAATCGTAGAATGCATTCCGAACTTTTCCGAAGCCCGACGACCGGAAGTGGTCGACCAGATTGCCGCTGCGATTCAGTCTGTGGCTGGCGTGGGAGTGCTGGACCGCCATTCCGACCTGGACCACAACCGCACCGTGCTGACTTTTGTGGGGGAGCCCGCGGCTGTGGAAGAGGCCGCCTACGCCGCGATTGCCAAAGCTGCCCAGCTTATTGATTTGGAGCAGCATGAAGGGCAGCATCCGCGCATTGGCGCTACTGACGTGGTGCCCTTTGTGCCGATTTCGGGCGTGACTATGGTGGAATGCGTGGAGATGGCGCGGCGTTTGGGCAAACGCGTGGCGGACGAGCTGGCGATACCGGTCTATTTTTACGAGGAAGCTGCGCTGCGGCCGGACCGCCGCAACCTTGAGGATATTCGCCGCGGAGAATATGAAGGCCTGAAGCTTGCCATTCAGCAGGACCCTTCGCGCGCGCCCGACCTGGGTCCCGCGCGTCTGGGCAGCGCCGGCGCGACCGTTATTGGGGCGCGGGAAGCTCTGATTGCCTACAACATTTATTTGAATACCTCGGATGTGGGCATCGCCGAAAAAATCGCCCGGCGCGTCCGCAATTCCTCCGGCGGCTTCCGGTATGTGAAAGCCATGGGCGTGCTGGTGGGCGGTTTGGCGCAGGTCTCCATGAATCTGACCAACTTCCGCCGCTCGCCAATGGCGCAGATTACGGAAATGGTGCGGAGGGAAGCCGCGCGTTACGGCGCGGGCATTCATCACTCCGAAATTGTCGGCCTGGTCCC
>Ga0116186_1000330_pt1 | contig 58908 bp, 50 predicted proteins | sample AD_JPNNA4_MetaG_FD_89806 | JGI IMG/M metagenome (GOLD analysis project Ga0116186, IMG submission 89806) | Active sludge microbial communities of municipal wastewater-treating anaerobic digesters from Japan - AD_JPNNA4_MetaG | ecosystem: Engineered > Bioreactor > Anaerobic > Digestate | place...
GTGCAGATGCTGTATATATTGGCGCTCCAAAGTATGGGGCACGGGCAGCAGCAGGCAATTCAATAGAAGACATTGAAAAGCTTATCCAATATGCCCATATTTATAACGTCCGCGTTTATGTTACCTTAAACACCCTGCTGTTTGACAACGAGCTCGAAGAAGCTCTGGAAATAGCCAATAAATTGTGGAATATTGGAGCTGATGCCCTGATTATACAAGATATGGCATGGCTTGAAATGAAGTTGCCCCCTATCCCCCTTTTTGCCAGCACTCAAACACACAACAATACGCCAGAAAAGGTTTCTTTTCTTGAAAAAATTGGCATCCAAAGGGCTATTCTGGCCAGGGAACTTAGTTTGGGCGAAATTACTAAGATTAGAAAAAGTACCAATATAGAACTTGAAGCTTTTGTACATGGCGCTATCTGCGTATCATACAGCGGACAATGTTACATGAGCCAAGTACTGACGGGCAGAAGCGGAAACCGTGGCGAATGTGCCCAGCCCTGTCGCTGGTTGTACGACCTTAAAACTGCTGATGGCCGATTGCTCGAAAAGAATAAGCACATACTTTCGCCCAAAGACCTTAGGTTGGACAATAAGCTCAAAAGCATGATAGATGCTGGAGTTACATCCTTTAAAATTGAAGGACGGCTCAAAAACATTGCTTATGTAAAAAACATTACGGCATGGTACAGGCAACAACTGGATAAAATCATTGAAGAAAGCCATCAAACCCTGACTAAACCTTCATCTGGAAAGAGCATCATCAATTTCACACCTGACCCTGAAAGAAGTTTCAATCGTGGCTTTACTCAATACTTTATAAATGGCCGAACAGAAAACATGGCATCTTTATACAGCCCTAAATCTTTAGGAAAAGAAGTTGGCCACATTATTAATACCAAAGGAAATTGGATACAAGCCCAATTATCAGAAAAAATAAGCAATGGCGATGGGCTTTGCTTTATCAACAAAGACGGCATAATGGAAGGCTTTCGGGTTAATATTGCCGAAGGCAGCAGATTGCAACCCAATGAAAACATTAGCATTCCTGACGGTACCATTCTATACCGCAACCACGATGAAGAATTCGAGAAAAAGCTCGAAAAGTCTATCCAAACAAGAAAGATTGAAGCAGATATCAAGGTTACAGAAACCCCAACCGGACTTTGCATTGAATCATCAGACGAAGACAACAATATTGTAAATATTAATTTTGATATAGAAAAAAATATTGCGACTAAAGCAGAACAAGCTTTTGAAGGGTTGAAAAACACGTTGAAAAAGTCCGGGAACACACCTTTTGAAGTGAAAAATGTGGACATTCAATTTTCCCAACCTTTGTTTTTTACTTCAGCCCAATCTAACGAGATGCGTCGGCAATGCCTCGAATTATTGGAGAAAGAAAGAATTAAAAACTTTAAAAAACTCGAATATCAAATCATCCCTAACAACACACCTTTTCCTTTAACTGAAAACAGCTACAAACTGAACATCACCAATAAGCTTTCAAAAGCTTTTTACGTCAGACATGGTATTGCTTCGCCAGCAGCTGGGGCTGAAATGTCAGATAAATCAAGCCTTGCCGATTTAATGACCAACAGGTATTGCATTAAATATGAACTTGGAGCTTGCCCCAAGATAAACCCCAATTCTTTACTGGCTAAAGAGAAGACGTTAATATTGGAAAGCCACAAAAACAGGCTGGAAGTATTTTTCGACTGCAAAAACTGCCAGATGATTATCAGAAAAGCACGGTAATCAGATCTTGGCATTTCTCCAATTCCCAAATTTCAAATACAACAAGGCTAGGCTTCCCATTGTAAATCCATAAAATGCCTCAGCCAACCAAATCATGGCAACAGACGAATGCCAAACATGAGAAACCAGAAAAGCCCAGGAGATATAAACCAAGATAACCGAAAACTCAATAAATAAGCTAACCGTAGTTTTTCCGGCTCCTGAAATCACGTTAAAAAATACTATAGTAAGTGATAGCAAAAGCGAACTCAGGCCGACAATGTAAAAGGCCGGAAAACAAGCTCGTATAAGGCCAATATCATTGGTAAAAATGGCCAGATACGGAGCCGAAAAGATATTGATAATCAAAACAAGCATCAAAACGCTGGAAAAACTCAACAGCATAATTTTCAACACCAGTTTTTTTACTTCTCCAATCCTTCCACTACCAATCAAATAACTGACTAACGTATTGGTTGCAGATGAAAAGCCCCAAAGAGGCAGCAAAGCAATCATGTAAAATGTCCTAAGCAAGTTAGAAGCTGCTAACGGAACCTCTCCCATATTTTCGACCATGGTAAAAAAGAAAAACCAACCTCCAAATGAAATTAAAAACTGCACCATTACAGGCGATGCAACTTTCAGAAGATTGAAAAGCACTTCTTTTTTGAAACCCGCGAAACGGGTAATAGAAAACGCTTTGATTTCCTTGTGAAACAATGTAAAAATCAGAAAAAAGCTCATGGCTGCAAATTCAGCAATAACTGAAGACAAGCCAGCACCAGCAATACCCATTTGAGGGAAGCCAAAATGTCCAAAAATCAAAGAATAATCAAAAAACACATTAACAGAAGCCAGGATAATACTATAAACAGCTATTACCTTAGTTCTCATGATACCGGTGTAAAAGCCCCTGAAAACAATATTTAAGTAGGCAAAACCAATCCCCCATATACGAAATGAAAGAAATGCATGAAGATTGAAGTATATCTCGTCAGATTTCACAATCATCCTGAGCAAAGAAGGTCCAAATAAAACCCCGGCCAAAAGAAATGCAAGCCCCAATAGCAACATAATAAAAAAAGTATGATACAGCACCTCTCCAATTTTATCAAGCTGCTTGCTACCATACCTTCGGGCAACAATAATCTGCATGCCAATACCCAACCCAAAACCAAGCATGACAAAAATGAGGTACATAATACCCCCCAATGCCACAGCTCCAAGCTGCACAGCACCCACATGACCCAAAAATGCAGTATTGATAATAGCTGTAATATTCTCAACTGCACTCCCGCCAATAATGGGAAGGCTTATTCTCAGAATGTCTTTAAAAGCAATTTTAGACTCCAATCGGAAAATATTTTTAAATTTACTGTTCAAAAGTACAATACCTGATTAAGAAACTGTACTTTTTGCTTTGAAAGCTTTAGTAATTAACCTAAATTTGTGATACTTAACTAACAATAACGAACCTTAAAAATCATTAACAATGAAAAAATATTTAATCTTATTATTGTGCCTGACTTACGGGATAAATAATGCCCAAACAGGCAACTTTGATACCCTCATGTTCAACATGTTTGACAAGCTTATTGCAGCTTCAAAAGTAAAAACCACAGCAAAAGTTGTAGTTTTGGGTTTTCAAGGCAATGGTAAAGATTATAAACAATATGACAGTTATCTTAAAACCATTGCAGCCATAAAAATGAACAAAGGCAAATTTAAACTTATTGACCAGTCAGCGGTTGAACAAGCCAAAAACAGCTCAGGGTGGAACCTAAGCAAAAAAAACGACCCTCAGGTCAATGAAGCTTTTTCGCAGGCTTTATTTGAAAAGTCCGGAGAATCATTTACACATATCCTTTATGGCGAAATTGAAGACATGAACGACAAGGTAAAAATCACCCTTAACCTTTTAAAAAACGAATCATTCACCAATGTAGCCAGTAATACTGAAATGATTGACGCCTGTGAACAAACTGATAAACTTTTGGGAAAAGCTGTTACCCATAAAAAAATGGCAGAAGATGTGGAACAACCAAAAGTAGCTCAGCAATCTGCTACCTCGTCTCAACCTTCAGACAGCCCAAAAGAAATTTCGACAAGCACTACAACCCGCGAATACGTTGTTAAAGAAACTACTACAGACCAAAAAGTTACCTACCGTGGAAGCACCGACCCATTGAAAGGTTTGAATGTAGCCCAGGAAAAAAAGACCATGCAAGTAGGTAATTATTATGCTTTAATCATTGGTATTGACAATTACAAAGGAGAATGGGCCAAGCTCAGTAATGCCGTCAACGATGCAAAAGCATTGGAAGACCTATTGAAGAAAAAATATAAATTTGACAGTTTCAGATCATTATATAACGAAAATGCAACAAGAGAAAATATCATTAAAGAATTAGAAAACCTTATTAAAAGTGTAAAAGAAAACGACAACGTATTGATTTATTATAGTGGACATGGCGATTTCAAACAAGAATTAAACAAAGGTTTTTGGGTCCCTATTGATGCTACCACCAATTCCACTTCACAATGTATCTCCAACAATGATATCCAGACCTATCTTGGAGGAATAAAGTCAAAACATACACTTTTGATTTCAGACGCTTGTTTCAGTGGCGACATTTTCAGGGGCAAAACCATGACCATACCTTTTGAAGAAACAGAAAAATACTATACAAAAGTTTATAACCTGGCCTCGCGCAAAGCTATTACATCAGGCGGTATTGAGCCTGTTATGGATGGCGGAAAAGACGGGCACTCTGTTTTTGCATATTATTTGCTCAAAACATTGAGCAACAACAACAACAATATGTATGACGCAAGCCAGTTGTTTGATGCTATCAAAATACCGGTAGTAAACAATTCTTCTCAGTCACCCAACTTTCAACCTATCAAAGATACTGGTGACGAAGGCGGACAATTTATCTTTATCAAAAAATAAACAAATTGCATCATCCATTAAATTTGTCAAAAATGGGAAAAACAGTATTTTCAAAAACAGTATTGAAAATACTGTTTTTCGTTATAATTGCTTTTAATACCGTGTTAACCGCACAATACAGGAATTTCAAAAGTTACAGTATAGATGCCGGTTTGCCCAACTCTAACATATACGCCATATACAATGATTCGAGAGGTGTACTTTGGATAGGCTCCGAAACCGGACTTTGCAATTTCAACGGATTGACATTCAAATATTACACCCGTAAAAATGGATTGCCCGGCAACTGGATAAGAGCTATTACTGAAGATAAATACGGCAGGATTTGGGTAGGGACAGATAACGGTTTAAGCATTTTTGACGGGAAAAATTTCACCAATTATGCCAAAATAAAAGATACTAACACTCTTACTATTTATACGTTTTTCAAAGATTCACGAGACAATATTTGGATAGGGACATCTGGACAAGGAGCCTATAAGGCTTCATTATCTAACAACAAAATAACATTTGTCCATTACAACGCCGATTCTGCAATTGAAGCCCCTCATATTTTTGGCATTGCAGAAGCAAACCATAAGATTTACCTTGGAAGTTTCGGTTATGGTATTTATGTAATTGATTCTAAAGGGGTCACCAATATTTCACAACCTGTTATACCTTCAAATCATATACTTTCTACATGGAGCAACAACTCCGGACAAGTATTTTTCAGCACATACAATGCAGGAGTATTCCAATTGAACAGTAAAACAGACAAAATTACAAGCTCATCTCAAATAAAGCAATACCCACCTGCCACTGATGACATGCAGGTATGGAAAGTGCTTACTGACAAGCAGAATAACTTATGGCTTGGCACAAATAATGCTGGTATAGGCAGATTATACCCTGATGGAATTTCATACATGGGTACCACAGCAGGTTTGCCATCTGATTTTATTTATACCATTTATCAAGACAATGAAAAAAACTTATGGTATGGAACATTAACAGGCGGTCTAATTCAATTTCTGGGCGATCATTTCTCGCATTTCAACAAGGACGATGGTTTGATCGACAATGTTACCAGCATTATCCAGCAACCAGACGGCACTTATTATTTAGGAACAACAAACGGGCTATATCATTTGGCGTTCAACAAAAATAAACCTGTCATAAAGCCATTTGACCGTTTAGGCGGGGTAAAAATCAATTCAATGCTTTATGACAAAAATGGCTATTTATGGATTGGCACAGGCTCTCATGGCGTTTTTGCCTATAGGGGGAACAGTTTAAAAATTTACAATTCAAACACAGGGTTAATCAACAATGAAGTTGTTTGCATATTCAACGACAGCCAAAACCGAATCTGGGTAGGAACCATAGGCGGCATCAGTATCATTAAAGACGATAAATTCTTTTCTTTTGACCTTACCCAATATGGTTTTAGCACCAATGAAATACAATGTATTGCAGAAGATAAAAACAAAGCCGTCTGGATTGCCACTTTAGACGGGCTCATAAAAATGAAAAACAACCAAATGATCAGCTACGATGAACAAGAAGGATTATTTGACAAAAAAACAAATACACTGACTTCTGATTATAACGGTAATATTTGGGTTGGAACATCGGGAGGAACTTTATACCGGATTAACCCAGATACCACAGTAAAAAAACCATTTATTGAAGTAGCCAACAGCTCGCACCTTAGTTGCAATTCCATATATTCTTTGCTTTTTTATGATCCCCAAATGCTCCTTTGTGGCACAGACAAAGGAATGGTTAAAATTTCGTTAGATGAACACAAGAAAGCAAAACAGTTTTTTAAATATGACCGTTCTAATGGATTTATAGGAGAAGAAAATATTCAAAATTCAATATACAAAGACAGACAAAACCAAGTATGGATGGGTACTGTAAAATGTTTGACCAAATATAACCCTAAACTTGAAGAGGCCAACACCAGCACCCCCCACTTGCAAATTGAAAAAATCAAACTATTCTTTAAAGATTATTATGCCGATACAACAAGCAAGAAACTTAACTACTTTAAAATCAAAGACTCTATTTCTTTTGCTTACAATCAAAACCACATAACACTTCAATTTAGCGGAATCTCGCTCCGTAACCCTTCAAAAGTTGAATATTCATATATGCTTGAAGGATTAGAGACTACGTGGTCGCCTCCCAGACAAACAAACGAAGCAGTATATGCCGGTCTTAAACCCGGAAAATACTGTTTCAAGCTGAAAGCAAGGGGCGAAAATGGCTTATGGTCTGCACAACCATTAACTTATTCATTTGAAATCAGGCCTCCATTTTGGATGCGCTGGTGGTTTTACTTAATATGTTCGATACTTGGCTTAACAATATTTTATACCTACGTTACCTGGCGAGAAAAGAAGCTTAGAGAGGACAAAGCCAAACTTGAACAAATTGTACTGGAACGAACTACAGAAGTTGTTAGACAAAAAAATGAAATTGAATCACAACGGGATGAAATTAGCAGACAACACGACATTGTACAAACACAAAATAAAGACATCACCGACAGCATCATGTATGCCGAGCGTATTCAAAAAGCATTGATGACTAAAAGTGTCGGATTGAACAAAGCCTTTAATGATTATTTTGTGCTGTTTCGCCCAAGAAACATCGTGAGTGGTGACTTTTTCTGGTTTGGCCAGGTAGGCAATACAACCTTTACCATAGCCGCAGACTGCACAGGACATGGTGTACCCGGAGCTTTTATGAGTATGTTGGGCATGAGCATGCTCAATAAAATTGTAATAGAACGTAACATTATCAGCCCTGCACAAATATTAAACGAATTGAGAAACGACATTATCTGCTCATTACAACAAAATGACAGCCAAAACCTCAATAAAGACGGGATGGACATTACCATTGTTGCCTTTGATAAAGAAAAAATGCAAATACATTTTGCCGGGGCAAACAACCCCCTCCTTTTATTAAAAAATGGTCAAATAATACAAACCAAAGGAGATAAAATGCCTGTAGCTATATATTTTGAGATGAAGGACTTTCAACAGCATACCTTTGATGTAAGCAAAGGAGACAGATATTATCTGATGTCAGATGGATATGAAGACCAGTTTGGCGGGCCTAATGGCAAAAAGTTTATGAGCAAAAGACTTAACGAACTTATCTTACAATTGGCAAATACCCCTATGGGCAAGCAGGAAAAATTATTCGCAGAAGCTTTTGAGCAATGGAAAGGCGATATTGAACAAGTTGATGATGTACTATTGATGGGGTTCGAAATTTGACCATTTTTTATCAACAACCATTGCCTTAATCAGCTTTTTTTATGATTTTACTTCAAAAATCTCTATATTTGAGCATTTTATAAAATTCAGATAATTTAAGAAAATGAAACACTCATGTTCTTGCGAACGCAAACACAATAGTAACAAAATAGCCAACATGGGCGTTTTCCCGCCAAAGACGGGACAAGCTATCATTCCTTAAAAATTAAATTCTATTATGATGAAAGTATTGACCTTTAAAACATGCCTTTTGGCCACAATTTTGCTGATCATTGCCACAAATAATCATGCCCAAAAAAAGCCCCAAAAAGGCTCAACCCAACCCCAACTAAAAGAAATTTTTGAAGATGCAGCTTTCTTTTATGAATCAGGAGATTACCGTGAAGCTTTATACAATTACCTTAAATTGCATGAAGCAATGCCCGATAATCACAATATCAATTTTCAGATAGGTATGTGTTATATAAATATACCGGGAGAAGAAACAAAATCATTGCCATACCTTGAAAAAGCATCTGCAAACATTAGCGCTAAATACAAAGCCAACACACTGGAAGAAAAAAAAGCCCCTTTATATGCCCTTTATTACCTAGGCAATGCATACCGCATTAATAATCAGCTTACTGAAGCCTTAAATGCATATAACAAATTCAGAAACAGCCCTAAGTTTGAAAGCACCTACAACTCTCAAATGGTGGACAATGAAATCGATGCATGTTCGAGAGCAAAGATTATCCAAGATCTGCCGGTAGATATAAAAGTTACCCCTCTCCCTTCTGTTATAAATACTGCCGGTACAAATAACCACGCCATAACAAACGTTGAAGGCTCTATTCTTATTTACGTTTCTGAATTAAAATTTTACAACGCAATTTTTGTTTCGTACAGAACAGACACAGGCTGGAGTACGCCTCAAAACATCAACCCTCAAATTGGCAATGACGGCGAATGTTATCCTACATGCATTTCATCAGACGGAAAAGAATTATTCATTGTAAAACAACAAAAAGGAAACAACGATCTTTATGTATCCGTGCTGAACGAAAACAACAAATGGAGCCTTATGAAACCGCTGAACAAAAACATCAATTCGTCCAAAAATGAAAGTGCAGCCACAATTTCTTCTGATGGTAAAATATTGATATTTAGCTCAGACAGAAGAGGAGGAGAAGGTAAACTCGACCTTTATCTGTCTAAAAAAGACGAAAATGGAGAATGGGGAAAACCTGTCAACCTTGGGAATAAAGTAAATACCCCTTCAAATGAAACCAACCCCATACTGTGCAACGATGATAAAATATTATACTTTAGTTCTGAAGGGCATTTCAACATGGGAGGTTATGACGTTTTCACAACAACAATGACAGACGATAACAAATGGGATGTACCTATCAACGCAGGTTACCCTGTTTGTACTACCGGAAATGACCTATATTATTATCCTTTCAACAAAGGGACAAAAGCTTTTAACTGCTTAACCAAAGAAGATGGCTTTGGTAAAGAAGATATATATGAAATAGAAAACTATACAGTAGAAAAAAACCTTTTAAGCGATAAAAAACCCCAGAAAATCCTTGTTAAAGACGAATATACCAAAGCAATTATTGGAGGGCTTTATGTAAATGACGAAGAAACTAAGAAAAAAGTTTTATCTTCATTACAAAAGTTAAGCCTTACCATCAACAACAGTAAGTAACTTTTATAAAACAAACATAAAAAAACCTGAAAAATGGATGCAATGAAAAAGGTATTGGTTTCAGTGGCCTTTATGGTTGTAAAAACATTAGCTTGTTATGGCCAGGAAGAAATAAACAGCTTAAAACTACTAACCAAAGCAGACATGCTCATGTTTAATGGCCAAAACGATGAAGCTGCCAATATTTTAAAACAATTACTTAACAAAGACCCTGAAAACAAGTACCTTAATTTTCAAATAGGCTTAACTCTTGCCGGAAAATCAAAAGACAGCTATAAAAACTTTCTAAAAGCGTATAATGTTCCAGATAACAATTTTGGACAGAACCCGGTTTTTATAACAGTTGGAGAAAAAAGCACATTTACTGATTCTACTTCAAATTCAAAACCATTCAATTTATCTTCAGGTTTTAAATTTGATTTAAAAAAACCATACAACAACATCTGCATATCAAAAGACTTTACACGCATTGTCTTTATTGACCTTACCTCCTCTGAAAATAAGATTTACTTCATACAAAAGAAAGGAAACGAATGGTTAAGCCCTGCAGATATTACCTCACAGCTTGGCTCAACAGGCGATTTTTACCCATCTTCATTCAGCGCCGACGGCAAACGGCTGTACTTTACCAAATTCGATGCATTTGGAGGAACAATATATGTTAGTACCTTTGATGGTAAGACGTGGCAAACATTGAAAAAACTAAACAGCAATATCAATTCGGGATATAGCGATACACATCCCTATGAAACAGAAGACGGCGTTTACTTGTATTTTGCCAGTAGTCGTCCAGGAGGTTTTGGAGGCATGGACATTTATTTTTCTGTTAAAGTCAATGGAGAATGGAACAAAGCCATCAACCTTGGCGCTGTCATAAACTCCAATTTTGACGAAGATTATCCGGCTCTTGTCAATAAAGACAATTGTCTGCTTTTTTCTACCATGTCCATTTCAAAAGGAAAAAACAAAGCCGAAATATGCAAAGCATACAGAATTGACGACACTCAATGGTCTGAGCCCGAAGCTTTAGGTTTTCCATTCAATACCCCTGAAGACGACTATTCGTATAGCCCGCTAAACTTATATAGCCTTAATTTTTTATACAACAATATATTACGTAAAAATAATTCTAATATAAAACAACCCAATACAATATTGTTTGAAACGAAGGTAATGACCAATAAACACCCGGCATCAAATTATTCAATCTTCATCAACTCATTATCAAGCAAAGACTTTACAAAGATTGCCGAGACTAACAACAATGGCATTGCCACCTTTAGTCTTCCAGAAGGTATATATCAGCTGTCTTATAAAGGTAGTAATATAGCTGAAAAAAACATGCACATCATTGTACCATCAATTTTAAAAAATGACACAGCCTTTATAAACATTGAAATAGCAGACAGCCCCCAAAAAGAAAACTCACCTGCAAATATCTGGAAACAATAATATGCCATTACTCGAAAACGAATTATTATTATTACGGGCACCTGAACCTACAGATATAGATTTCCTTTATCATTGGGAGAATGATACCGATATATGGCAAACAGGTATTACCCATTCGCCATTTTCAAAATTTACCCTTTCTAAATATCTTGAAACAGCCCATTTAGACATTATTGAAGCAAAACAGCAACGCTTTATCATCGTTTTGAAAAGTACAAAAAACAAAGCCATTGGCACAGTTGACATTTTTGATTACGATATTTTTAATAACCGTGCAGGAATAGGAATACTTATAGCAGAAAAACAAGACAGACAAAAGGGGTATGCCTTCAATACCTTAAAACTAATTTGCGAGTACTGTTTTTCAACATTAGATATGGTTCAACTATATTGCAATATAGACACCACAAACACATCAAGTATCAATCTGTTTGAAAAAATTGGCTTTGAGGCCATAGGTGTAAAAAAAAAGTGGACCAGACGCAATGATGGGTACCATGACGAATTACTCATGCAAATAATTAACCCAAAGTACCGCTAATCAATTCGTAAGCTGGGATATTATTAAAAAATTCTATCTTTTGCCCCAATGAAGGCTGCCGAAAACAAAAGTGTTCCAACCCATTAGTAACAATAAGATAAGGAGCATTAAGCTTCATATTATAAACAATTATCTGGTCAAAAGTCTGCTGGCAAATTTCTATTTGAGCAGCTTTACATTCAACCAGCAATGCAGGTTTCCCTTGTTTGTCAAAAACCACAATATCTGAGCGCATTTTGTTGTCGTTAAGCTTAATTGGAGTTTCAAGGGCAATTAACCCCTGGGGATACTGAAGATGAAACAATAAATAATGCAGAAAACTTTGCCGTACCCATTCTTCAGGAGTAAGGTAAACATATTTCTTTCGCAACACATCAAACACATAAATCTTACCATTTTGCTTTCGCAATGTAAAATCAGCTACAGGTAAGTTAAGTGCCGGAAATTTCATTCTGAAGATTAGAATATGATTATTTTTGCTGTAAAGATAATATAGCCAAAAACAAAATAGCCATTGATGAAAGAATATGATGAAATATTAAACGAGCTTAAAAAAAAGATATACAAACCAGTCTATTTTTTTCATGGTGAAGAACCTTATTACATGGACCGGCTTACAGAATATATTGCAGGAAACATCCTGACAGATGCTGAAAAAACTTTTAACCAAATGGTTTATTACGGCAAAGATACCAGTATTGACAAAATATTAGACGCAGCCCGCCGCTTTCCTATGATGGCAAACAACCAGGTTGTTATTATTAAAGAAGCCCAGGAACTTCAGCATATTGAAAAGCTCATCCCCTATTTTGAAAAGCCCCAGCCTTCTACAATACTGGTTATTAATTATAAAAAGAAACTTGATAAACGAACAAAACTTGCTACCTTAGCAAGTAAGCACGTAAGCTTTGAGACAAAAAAAATACCTGATTACAAAATTGTCGAGTGGATAAATAATTATCTCAAAAAAAGTGGTTATAATATCGGACCGGAGGCTTCTCAACTTTTGGCCGACCATATTGGTGAAGATTTGAGCCGTATTGCCCATGAGCTGGATAAGCTTATGCTGGTTATCCCAAAAGACAGCAAAACAATTACCAAAGAGCTTATCGAACAAAATATCGGGATAAGCAAAGACTATAATGTATTTGAGTTGCAAAAAACACTTGGAACTAAAAACCATTTAAAAGCTAATCGGATTATCGAGTATTTGGGAGCAAATCCCAAAGCAAACCCGCCCTACATAATAATTTCAGTTTTGTTTAAATTCTTTTCTAATCTGTTAATTTATCATCACCTCGACAATAAGTCGCCACAACATGTAGCTTCAAGCTTAAGCCTTTCGCATGTTTTCTTTGTAAAAGAAGTTGAAGTTGCTGCCCGAAATTATTCAGTTCAGAAAATTATCACCAATATTTCAATACTGAGAGAATATGATTTAAAAACAAAAGGTATAGGAAGTGTAAATACTCCACCTTACGAGCTAATGCGCGAGCTACTTTTTAAGCTGATGCACTGATTATTCTTCCGACTTTGAAAAATATCCGCCCAAAGCTTCCAGTTTATCTAACAACTTAAGCAAGAGCCTGAAATATAGTACCAAAAACAACAAAACCGTTGTCAGCCAAATTACAATCACGTTGACCCAAAATGTGGACATATACACCCCAAAAACCATCTTACGAGGAGCATAAAAATGAGCTTTTATAAATGGAGAGGTAGGATCAAGATAAATAGGGTCTAGTTTCTGTATCAGTTCACCTTTATATTCGATAATACGTGAAACTTCATTAGTATTTGTTACAAACTCTTCTAAAGACTCATTAGCACAACGCCTTTTTAACTCAAGAAATTGTTCGCGCATTGCTGGGGTCTGTTGTGCCATGTTTACAATCTCATCTTTCTCACTGTTGGCTTTATTAAATAGCTTTATGTAATACCGGTTTAATTGTTCAAGATAAGTCAAAGCATCTTCAATTGCTGCATCATTAATTTTCTCAGGGGTAAGCTCCTCAAGATGTATATACACCACTTTAGGGTTTGCTTTTAACTCTTTGCCAATCTCATTTTTCAACACAACTAAAGCATTAGCTACCTCATCTTTATACTCAGGACGCTGATAATGGCTTTTTATCATTTCCAACTTATTCTTAAGATTGATAATCCAATAGTCTTTTTTGAAACTGGCAATGCTCATAGCTTTGTTGTACTTATAAAACTGCCGGTTATAGTCATTTTCAATAAATTGGTAAACTGCCAAAGCTTCATATCCCCAACGAGCTGTAATTATCTCCCCATAAAAAGGGATAGAACTTGGTGATGATATTAAAGGATTAATCTTTTCGTACTTTACAATGATACCACTCAAAATAATCTGAGGAATAACAAGAAACGGAATAAGCATATAAATGGTAACTACCGTTTTGAAACTATCTGAAATTACCAACCCCATAATATTAGATGAAACCCACGCACTAAACAAAACTATCCAGTATTGAAAAAACATTCCGTGAATTTCTATAATACTATTTCCGACCAAAACAAAAGTTAAAGCCTGAATAGCAGAAATTATTGTAAGTACAGCTGCCTTAGAAAACAAATAACTTCCCCAGCTGAGGTTTAAAAATGCTTCCCTTTTGAGAATCTTACGATCTTTGATTATTTCTTCGGCACTATTGGTCAAGCCCATAAATATTGCCACAATCACAGACATAAAAATGTAAACCGGGACATTGCTATTTTTAAAAAAAGTATAACCCAACTGGTTAGAAATATCTACGTTATAATACCTGATAATAAACGCCAGAATAAAAGCCAAAAGTGGGGCCTCTAAAAAAGTAACTACCAGATACTGCGTATTTGAAAGCTTTGACAAGATATCTCTTGTCATAAAAATTAAAAACTGCCTTAATTTACCGGGAATTTTGAAGTTGATTGGAGGCAGGTCATTGTTTAGCCCTTTTTCTTTATCTCCATTGTGAAAACTTTCTTTAAAGAAAGTAGCCCATTGCTTAGGGGATATCTTACGGGCCAGTGTTTCTTGTCCATACTCATTCAAAACCCTTGATTCTACTATATTAAATATTTGCTCTGGATTGACATTCCCGCATGTATGACATTCACTTTCGTTCCAGTTGGCATGATGTATCCGGGACTTGAAATACATGATACTCTCGATAGGGTCTCCATTGTATATAAGGTAACCACCCGTATCCAGAATAAGCAACTTGTCAAACATTTTAAAAATGTCGGAGGAAGGCTGGTGGATAACCACAAATACCAATTTTCCTTTCAGCGTAAGCTCTTTGAGCAAATCGAGGATATTTTCCGAATCGCGCGACGAAAGCCCTGAGGTAGGCTCATCAAGAAACAATACTGCTGGTTCGCGAATAAGTTCAAGCGCTATATTGAGCCTTTTACGCTGCCCTCCGCTAATTTTTTTATTCAAAGGAGAACCTACCTGAATATGCCGGATTTCATATAACCCCAGGTTAACCAAAGTTTTATTTACAATATCGTTGAGCTGTTCTTCGGTATAATTATCAAAACACAAACGGGCATTATAATACAAGTTTTGAAATACTGTAAGCTCTTCTATCAATAAATCATCTTGCGAAATAAAACCAATAAGCCCCTCTATCTTTTCCTTATGGGTATGAATGTTATACCCATTGATTAAAACTTCTCCAGATGTTGGAGGGTTAGTACCATTCAACACATAAAGCAAAGTTGACTTCCCGGCACCACTGGCTCCCATAATACCCACTAACCTGCCTGACTCTTCACTAAAACTCAAATTATGCAAACCAATTTTTCCGTTGGCAAATTTGTATTCAATATTTTTGGCTTCAAATAAAATACGCGATTTGAGTCGTTCTTCATTGTAACGGGCAACAATATCACTATAATACAAAGGTTTTATTTGTGGATTGCGTATAGATGAACCATAGTTAAACACATACGCACGGTCTTCAAGAATAATCTGGCCATTGAGATAAAGCTCATTTTGCCCAATATACCGCAGAAAATACATATTAGCCGAAGAAATGAACAATATTCTCATCTGCCCTGTAAAGGCCTCTACTTCTAAATGTTTTACATAGGGATGAAAAAAGTTTGATTCGCTGTCAACAATCAATATTCTTTCATTATTGGGGATGTTGCTGAAATCATGAATTACAAATTCTTTGATTTCATTATATTCTTCTAACGAAATATGAAACGAGTCGGCTATGGTATCTATAAATTCTATCTCCTGTTGCGAAACTTCAACGCTATCAATCCTGACAAAGTCAAAAAGTTGAAAAAGAACAATTAGCTTTTGCTCCTGAGTAAGCTCTTCGTTAATTTTATTGGCTATTTTGAGCACTTTAACAGAACTGGCCGAAATAATGCTCCGATGCTTTTCTGTATCGCGTGTTTTATCTTGTTGAGTAAAATAAAAACCATCAAAAATTTTTAAATATTCCTGAACAAGCTCCTCATTTAATAACCTGAGTAAAAATGATTGTACAACTGTCCTCCTGTCTGTTGAATTACTTTCGGGCCTCGCAATAATTGCGAATAATTGCATCAAAGCTTTAAGTATCTGTTCGCTCATTTTTTAGCTTTATCCTCTTTAATACCAATTGTCAGATCAAATGTAAAAGTATTTATATTTTGCTTATCTCCAACTTCAATAAGTAAATAACCTGCAATATTTGCATCAAATTTCAAATCCAGCAATGACGAATAATTGTCACAGTTTTTTGAATAAATCAGGTTATTTTCAATGTCAAAAACAGAAATTTTATAATTCTTGACTACATTGCTGCAAACCACAACTCTATATACAAATCCTTCAAAAAAAGTAAAATATGCCTTTCCTTTTAACCCTTCTTTAATCTTCAACACGTGTTGCTGTCCATCCAAAATATAATCTTTGAGCATATCACTGGTGCTTTTAAAACAATCTCCGGCACACAAATATGTGGAACAACTAATGAATAATATAAAAAGATATTTGAACATTGGCTATTTTATGAGGTTATTTTATTTCTCAATTCTTCTATTTCTATCAATATATTGTTAAGTGTCTTTTCATTGCCCAAAATTTTACAACTATTCAATATATGAATTACCCCTTGGCCCACTGTTTGTACAGCTTTATTTTTATAGCTATATTTTATATCCACCACATCAAAGTCATAAGCTATTTCTATCAAATCGTCCACAATTTCACTCACATCATCAGACTTATTGTAATAAGGTGAAAGAAAACGGATGAGGTTTTCAAGGACAAACTTTTGTTGATACATGAAAGTCAGCAATTCCTTATCTGGTTTTTTTTCATAAGCTTTTGAAAGAAGATAAAAACTTTCTATCCAACCTCCGGCAACAATCAATGCTGCTGTCTGCTGTCTTGCATTATCTTTAAGAAAAATATCGGCATTTTCAAATATTTTGGATAAAAATATCGCCAAAGAATCCTGATCATTAACTAGTCTCCTGATATTTTCAAAAACCTCTTTTGTAATAACAGTATTAAGGCCCAACCCATTCACTAAATAATTGACGGCACTAAGATATTCTTCGTTTTTTTCAGATAATGTATAAAGGTTTAAATAAGCCAAATCTACAGCTATAACCCCAAGATTGAGGGCTTTTTGATTAGAAGTGGTGAAGTTTTCAACAGCATTGAGATCTAAGGTCAATGATCGATCAGGATAAATGCCTTTTTTCTTAAAATACAAATTGCTAAACTGTGGAGAAGGAATACAAAACACAGCGTTATCATATTCTTTGATAACATCAACAGAATCTGCTTCAAATTCGGCTACCTCTTTGTTTACATTTTCAGAAGGATGGTTATTACATCCTGTAACAAGCAAAAATACAAGAAAAGCAATATAAATTGTCTTATTCATTACGCTTTGGGGTAAAATAGATTGTCACTCCAAAAATAATGAAAATATTGAAACAGGCAAATATCCATTTCGACAAGTAATTACTTACCAGTAATTTTAAACTCTACCCTTCGGTTTTTAGCTTTTCCTTCTTTAGTATTGTTGGGAGCAATAGGTTGTTTAGGCCCATATCCCTCAAAGGTCAATCTTTCCTGCTCAATGCCATTGGTAACCATATAGGTTACAACCGCCTTGGCCCGGGCTTGTGAGAGTTTAATATTAGCAGCCATTGCTCCAACATTGTCTGTATGGCCAGATATTTCAAGCTTCAATGATGGATTTTCTTTCATAAAAGCTATTACTGCTTCAAGTTGCTGGAATGACTCTTCTTTCAATGTAGCTTTACCAGTTTCAAAGAAAATATTTTTCAATACAACTTTTGCCCCAATACTCAATTCTTTGAGCGCAAAATCTTTACGTACAACATCTTTTACAGAATCTTTCAAGTTAACCATATCAAGGTAAAAAAGATAGCCTTTGGCATTGATTTCAACCCCAAAGCTTTTCTTTTCAGGGAGCTTTGCCGAATAATTACCGATAGAATCACTTATAACAACAGCTACCACCTGTGATTTTTGCGAATCAATAAATTGGATCTTGGACATTATCCCTTTTTTGCTATCTGCATCATACACCTTACCCATAATAACAACAGAGGTATCTACCGTAAAATATTGAGGTAAACGGTCTAATAATCCTGGGGTTGGATATATGGCATAACCTGCAGGGCTTTCTCCTGCTGGCATATCAAATTCTTTCTCGGCGCCTATATATATAACACGATAAATGTCGCGGCCTCCATTAGATTTTTCACGATTGGCAGACAAATAACCAAACTTTCCATTTGAAGACATTGAAAAATAGAGATCATCGTCTGGAGTATTGATTGGATATCCAATATTTTCAGGCTTTGACCAATCCGGTATATTTACTAAAGAGGTACTGAAAATATCATAACCTCCCATAGACTCATGACCTTTTGACGAAAAATATAATGTTTTTCCATCATGAGAAACCCAAACAGCGTCTTCGTTATAAGGAGTATTAACAGTAGCCCCCATATTTACGGGTTTTGAATAATCGCCTTTTGAATCTCGGACACAATAATAAATATCCTTGCCCCCAATAGAACCTTTGTAGTCTTTATCACTAACAAAAAACATCATCTTCCCGTCTGGGGTAAATGCAACTGATGTCTCGCGCCCTTTGCGCGAATTAATTTTTGGAACTGCTTTAATTCTGGACCATTCTAAATCTTCTTGTTCAGAATAACCTATGGTTCCATTTTTTTTGCTTTGATAAAAGTAAAGCTTTTTATTGTCAGGCGAAACAGCAAGCATCCCTTCGCTTTTGCGGGTATTAAACTGGTCAAAAGGCTGTGCCAGAGACCAATCGCGGCCTCTACGCTTTGAAATATAAATATTTTCGCCATATTTATTATCAGCAGCATTAAGTTTGTTGTTTTTTCTGGTCAGGCGGCGGGTTGTAAAATACATGGTTTCTTCCTTGCTGTCAAAAACAGATGCGTAATCATCATACTCAGAATTAATATTTTTGCCGAGATTTTGCACTACAACTCTTACGGGCTTAGTAATTAGATCTTTTCCATTCTCGCACTCTTGCATACACCTGTCAATGTTGACCGTAATAGTTTTAAGTTTTCGTTTGGGGGTACTGGCCAAAAACAACTTGTATTCTTTTATAGCATTGTCAAAATCGTAGTTCATATGATAAGCCCGTGCCAATTGAAAATGAATGTCCCAAACCAGGTTATTGTCTATCTGAAAAGCTTTTTGCAGATATTTAATCGCTTCGGGTTTGTCATCTGTGTATAAATAGCATACCCCAATTTTATAATTCAGAGCTGCATTTTTATCGTTGTAAGTGTATGCTTTCAGATATTGCTCGCGGGCCCGCCGATATTCAGCTATTCCTTTTTTATAATATTTAACGCCAGATTTCACAGCTTTCCAGGCTTCTTTAAACTTGGTTTCGACAGTAAAAAACTGAGATTTTTTGATTTTCACATTCTCCTGGGTAAATGTAAAGCATACATTGACGCTGGCGATCACAATGGCTAAACAAATCTTTTTAAAACCTGATGATATTGTCATATTAAGCAAGTTTATTTACATTCATTATTGTATAATTCAGCACTGGCATTTCCAAGCTCGGCTGCTTTTTGCCAATCAACACATGAGCCGTCGAGGTCACCTGTGAGCTCTTTAGAAAGCCCCCTGTTAAGATAAGCACTGGCGTTGTCTGATTGCAGTTTTATAGCAGCATTATATTGTTCAATAGCTTTGTTATTGTCGCCATTTTTAGCACAAACATTGCCAAGTCCGACGTAAACTAAAGGATAATCAGCATTTAGCAGTTGTGACTGCTTGAAATCTTCGTTGGCTGCATCATAATTTTTCATTTTGAATTTTGCACAACCTCTATTGTAAAAAGCGAGATAATTTTTACTTTGTTTTTTAATTAAAGCATCCAAATCAGCAATAGCCCCCTGAAAATCGCCAGAGCGAATCTTAGCAACAGCCATATTGTTCAATGCTGCCAAAAAAGTAGAATCAGACTGCAATGCCTGACGAAAATCATACAAAGCCCCCTGATATTCTTCTTTAGATAAACGTACAATGCCTCTCTCGAAAATAGCCAAAGTAAAGTTTGGTTTCAAAGCAACAGCCTTAGAAAAATCATCTATGGCCTCCTGGTATTTTTTAAGTTTATAATTGACTACACCTTTGTAATAAAGGACTTCAGGCTGTTCATAAAAATTTTGAGTAGCCTTTAAAAACAATTCTCCAGCTTTTTGCAAACTATCATCTGAATAATACAAATAACCTAATGCATAATAACACTCCCCTAATTTGTTGTCTAACAAAACTGCCTGATTGAAATCGGCATAAGCCCCAGCTTTGTTTTTCATTTGAAATTTGACTTTCCCTCTTTGCAACAATGCCAATGCAGACTGAGGGTTGAGCTGCACAGCTTCATTGAAAAACTGAAGCGCCACGGAGTAATTAGCAGTTTTTAAAGCATCAACCCCTTTGTTATAAGCAGCTGTAGCTTTCTTGTTTCTTTGCATTTTATCAATATCATTACCTGATAATGCCTGTCCATTAATGCTTAACCAGCCAATGACAATAAAGGCAAAAAAAAGACCAATTTTTTTCAGGAGGTTCATATTATATTAATTAAAATTTGCTACAAATTAAAATATAAATGACTCATTTTTACTTGAAAATAACAGTAAACACTTTTTAAAACCAGCAAAAACAAATCATCAATAATTGATAAATATAAAAAAAATAATTTACTTTGAAATATTAAATGAACGAACTAAAGGTTTTTTCATTTTTAAAGTTATAAAAAATATTGTACATTTGTTACAATCAGAAGGGTAATGCAGACAGATTTGACATATATGAAAAGCATGTTTGGCGACAACAAAAAGGTGTTGAAAGAAATGATTGACATCTTTGCCGAGCAGGTGGTTGAAATTTCAGAACAAATGGACCATGCTTTTGAAAACAAAGATTATGTTACTCTTGGCAAGCTTGCGCACAAAGCAAAAGCTTCTGTGTCGATGATGGGAATGAAAAACATGGCAGCTATGCTTAAAGAGCTTGAGCTTAATGCCTCTGAAGGCAAATATACAGAAACGTTCGAAGCTACAGTTACACAATTTAAAAATAGTTGCTCAATTGCTGTTGAAGAACTTTATAATTTTTTAGAAAAGGAATAATTTAAAACTATAATACCATGATTAAAACGGAAAAAATCAACAACGTTATCGTTGTTTCCTTTAATAACATCACGAGACTTAACGCCCTGGTTGCAGAGCCTGTTAAAGAAGAAATCAAAAGCTTGTTCAATAAACCAAATACGAAGATGATACTCAACCTTGAAGGAGTACAATTTATAGACAGCTCAGGATTTGGGGTATTTCTTTCGGTCATGAAAGTAGCTAATAACAATTACGGGGCTTTTAAAATTTGCAACGTAGGGAACGAAGTTATGGAGCTGTTTAAGCTATTACAGTTGCACAATGTATTTGAAATTTATCCAACCGTGGATGATTGCTTAAAACATTTCAACAATTAAATAATATTGAAAAAACTTACCAATGAATATCAAAATATAATAAAGTGCCCGTTACAACTGACGGGCACTTTTATTTTACTTATCTTCAGGCTTTATATTGCTAAAAAACAATGTAAAAAAATATTAGGTTTATCGGGGAAAATACATTCAAAGGGAGATAAAAGACGCTTAGGTTATGCTTTTAAAGTTGTAGGGATAGTTGGATATTTTATAGAATGTATTACTAACAAACCTCTAAGCCAAAATAGTAAGAAAAACCTGATTATCTCAGGAGCGTTAACGCCAATATTTGATGATTATTTCGATTCAATTAACACCTCTGTTGAAAGTATTAATTTAAAAATAAAAGTCAAAGATTTGACGAATAGTTTAAGATTTGACGAAGCTTCCAGAAGCTTTTTTTCCATTTTGCAAGAAAAAACATCTCATACAGAATTTGCAGGACATCTTGAATCTGCTATACACTGGCAAATAGAAAGTACCAAACAAAAAACAACTAAAGACACCTTAATACTTGAAGAAATAACAATAAATAAAGGAGGTTCAGCTTTTACATTTTTTGCATCCTGCACTGATTATAACCTTAAAGAAAAGCAAATAAATGCTGTGTATAATTTTGGGGCATTTATTCAACTCGTTGATGATATTTTTGATATTTATCAGGATGAAAAAGAGGGCATAAATACATTAGCAAGCATAAACATTGACAATTTAAAAGAAATTAGCAGGATTCTTACCGAATTTATAGCCAAATCATTTGATAACATAACTATAACCAACAATAAAAACAAGCTTGCAAGATTATATGCCTTATATGCCTTTCCAGCATATTACTACTTACATTATCTTTCAGAGATGTCAACAAAAAAGGACTTTTGGGATGCATCCGGAAAGCTAAACGAGAAATATAGCTGGAAAGGCTGGACAATGCCACATATAATGAAGTTTATATGGTATATGTTTTCTAAGAAGAATTTTTATCAATAACCATCCCAAGTTTCAATAAAATCATTCTTTTGCGACGGGAAATACATACCCTTTTCACTTTTACACCTTACTCCGTCGCTAAAATACATGCTATACCATTACCCCGGCATGAATGCCGGGGCTACAAATATTTAATCCCTCCGGGATTTTCTACCTTAAAACAGGTTTACATACCCAAATTTATCCTTTCCTGAAAACCAAGTCTTCGCCAAAACTATCAACCAATATTTTATCGCCACGTGTGAAAGAACCATCAATAAGCTTTTTAGAAAGCTCGTTGAGCAAATACTTTTGCAACAAGCGTTTTACAGGTCTTGCCCCATAATGAGGGTCGTACCCTTCTTTTGAAAGCCACTCTATTGCAGGTTCTGTAAGTTCGAGCTCAATACCTGTTCCTTCCATATGTTCTGCCACTTTAGCAAACTGTAATTTTACAATTTCAGCAATATCAGCCTCTGTTAAAGGGGCAAACATGATAAGGTCATCGATACGGTTAAGAAACTCTGGCCTGATAGTTTGCTTCAAGAGATTCATTACATCAATAGAAAGCCTGTCGAGAACCATTTGGCGGTTAGAGCGGTTCAACTCGTCAATTGCATCCTGGATAATATGCGAACCAATATTAGAAGTCATAATGATAATGGTATTTTTGAAATTGACCACCCTTCCTTTATTGTCTGTCAAACGGCCTTCATCAAGCACCTGAAGCAAAATATTGAAAACATCAGGGTGGGCCTTTTCAATCTCATCCAAAAGTACAACAGAATAAGGTTTATGGCGAACAGCCTCAGTAAGTTGGCCCCCTTCATCATACCCGACATAGCCCGGAGGCGCACCAATAAGGCGCGAAACCGTATGACGTTCCTGATATTCGCTCATATCAATGCGGGTCATCATATTTTCATCATCAAAGAGAAACTCAGCCAATGCCTTCGCCAATTCAGTTTTTCCAACCCCCGTTGTACCAAGGAAAATGAAAGAGCCTATTGGCCTTTTCGGGTCTTGCAGCCCGGCACGACTACGCCGGACAGCATCGGCCACAGCCTGAATAGCTTCGTGTTGCCCTACAACCCTTTTATGCAGCTCATCCTCGAGATGAAGCAGTTTATCTTTCTCGGTTTGTAACATTTTATTTACCGGGATGCCAGTCCAACGGGCAACAATCTCGGCTATATCTTCAGCTGACACTTCTTCTTTGATCAAAGCCCAATCTGCCTGCTGCTTTACCAGCGATTCCTGTAATTGAGCAATAGCCTGTTCTGCTTCTTTTATTTTACCGTAACGAAGCTCAGCAACCTTGCCATAATCGCCCTGACGTTCGGCCTGGTCAGCTTCAAACTTAAAAGATTCAATAGCCTGCTTGTTCTTCTGGATAGCATCAATGATATCCTTTTCGGCCTGCCATTTAGCCCGCATTTGTTTGCGTTCTTCGTCCAAATCGGCAATATCTTTAGAAAGCAAGGCTATTTTTTCATTATCACCTTCACGTTTAATGGCCTCGCGTTCAATCTCAAGCTGTTTTATCCTTCGCTCAATATCATCAATTTCTTGCGGTACAGAGTTCATCTCCAGACGAAGCTTAGATGCAGCTTCATCTATGAGGTCAATAGCTTTGTCCGGCAAGAAGCGGTCTGTAATGTACCGTTGCGAAAGCTCAACAGCAGCAATGATAGCCTCATCCTTGATACGTACCTTGTGATGGTTCTCATACCTTTCTTTCAACCCACGCAAAATAGAAACAGCGCTGAGCTTGTCAGGTTCATCAATGACAATCACCTGAAACCTGCGTTCGAGGGCTTTATCTTTTTCAAAATACTTTTGATATTCATTTAGCGTAGTTGCTCCAATGGCGCGCAAATCACCACGAGCCAAAGCCGGTTTCAGAATGTTTGCAGCATCCATAGCCCCCTCACTCTTTCCTGCCCCAACAAGGGTATGAATTTCATCAATAAACAGCACTATATCCCCATTGCTGGAAACCACTTCATTGATTACTGACTTTAGACGTTCCTCAAATTGGCCTTTATAGCTTGCCCCGGCAATCAATGCCCCCATATCTAATGAAAATATGAGCTTTGTTTTCAAATTTTCAGGTACATCGCCACTAACAATACGGTGAGCAAGGCCTTCGGCAATAGCTGTTTTGCCTACGCCAGGTTCGCCAATAAGAATAGGGTTGTTTTTGGTCCGGCGCGATAAGATTTGCAAAACACGACGAATTTCTTCATCACGGCCAATTACTGGATCAAGCTTACCCTTTTTAGCCCTGTCATTAAGATTTATAGCATATTTATTTAATGCATCAAAAGTATCATCGGCATTGCTTGATGTTACTTTAGCGCCTTTACGCATTTCCTGAATGGCTGTATGCAATGTTTTTTCGTCGAGGCCTGCATCTTTAAGCACCTGAGCAACTCTATCTGTTATAGTGAGCAAACCATAAAGGATTGACTCCACTGAAACAAACTCATCACCTAATTTCTTTGAATGATCCAATGCTTTCTGCAACGCTTTTATAGCATCTGAAGACAAATACTGGTCAGCTCCACTAACTTTGGCATACGAATCAATGATTTTATCAACAACCTGAGCTAACATCTGAATATTGACACCACTTTTCTTAAGCAAGTGAACGGCAATACCATCAGACTTATCCAACATACTTTTAAGCAGGTGCGCAGTATCTACGGCCTGATTATTCTTATTCTGCGCAATAAGAGTAGCATCCTGAACTACTTCCTGCGCCTTTATTGTAAATTGATTGAGGTTCATAATACTTATTTTGTTTATCTAAGTTAGTACAAAATAAGCACCAAATAATAAAATAAGTCAAAATGTCATAAGTTAATGAAAAATATAGCCATTATGTCATATTTAAATTTTTCGACTTTTAAATGATGTAAAATGAAAAAGCCTTAGGCCAACTCACTGAGCTCCATCCAACGCTCTGTTTTAGCATCAATTTGCTGACAAACTTCAGAAAAGCGATTGCTTTTTTCTATAACTTCAGAATTATTGAGAGCTCCTGAAGCTAAAGCAATTTCCAGTTCTTTCTTTTCCGATTCGAGTTTTTCAATTTCGACAGTTAAAGCATCAAACTCACGCTGTTGTTGATAGCTAAGCTTCTTTGGACGGGATGTAGCTTTAGGCATAGTTGGCTGTGGTGCATCTTTCTTGACTTTTGGTTCTTCTATCTGTTCATTAGCCAATTTATATTCACGATAATCGGAATAGTTGCCCGGAAAGTCCCGAATAACGCCATTCCCTTCAAAGACAAACACATGATCTACCAGCTTGTCCATAAAGTAGCGGTCGTGCGATACGATTAGCACACAACCCTTGAATTGCTGAAGATATTCTTCAAGAATATTCAGTGTAACAATATCCAGGTCGTTGGTAGGTTCATCGAGAATCAGGAAATTAGGGTTCTGCATCAAGATGGTCATCAGATAAAGCCTGCGTTTCTCGCCCCCACTAAGTTTATAAATAAACGAATGCTGCACCGGAGGGGGAAAAAGAAACATATTGAGCAGTTGCGAGACATTGAGCTGATTGCCATCACGCATTGTAACCACCTCTGCAACTTCTTGGGCAACGTCAATTACCTTCATTTGCTCATTGAAGTTAAGCCCATCCTGCCTGTAATAGCCTATTTTCAAGGTTTCACCGTGTTCAACAATTCCATTATCCGGTTTTAACGAGCCAGTAAGGAGGTTTAACAACGTGGTTTTCCCAGTCCCATTAGGCCCGATAACACCAATCTTTTCAAAAGCTGCAAATTTGTATGAAAAGTCATTGATAATATTAAGCGAACCAAACTTTTTCGAGACATGTTCTGCATCAATCACCTTAGCCCCCAGGCGCGAGCCTTGGAAGTTTATATTGATTTCTTTATTCGATTTTTGCTTAAAAGCCTGTTCCTTGACATCTTCAAAAGCATCAACCCTGTACTTTGCCTTTGTTCCACGGGCCTGAGGCATTCGGCGTATCCATTCAAGCTCTTTTCGGTATAAATTGCGTGCTTTATCAATATTGACCTGTTCAATTTCTAATCTTTCAGCTCGTTTTTCAAGAAAATAACTATAATTTCCTTTATAATGAAAGACTTGCTTATTGTCTATTTCCAAAATCTCGTTACACACCCTGTCGAGGAAGTACCTATCGTGAGTAACCATCAGCAACGTACTACAATAGGTTTGCAAATATTCCTCAAGCCATTCAATCATATCCAGGTCAAGGTGGTTTGTAGGCTCATCTAAGATAAGTAAATCAGGGTTTTGCAACAAAACATTAGCCAAAGCTACACGTTTGCGCTGTCCTCCAGATAGCTGGTTCATTTTCTGCTCAAGGTTGAATATTTTTAGCTGGCCTAGGATGCGTTTCATTTTTGCCTCAAAATCCCATGCCTGCAAAGCATCCATTTGTTCAACCGCCTTATGCATAAGCTCTTCATTACCTGAAGCCATGGCATGCCCGTATTTCTGGACAGCATCTTTAACTTTCCCTGAAGAATCAAGTACCTGTTCTAACACCGTGAGTGAAGGATTGAATGGCGGGTCCTGCCTGAGAAATCCAACGGTAATATCTTTATGAAAGATAACAGACCCGCCGTCTGAAATGTCATCACCACAAAGAATATTAAAAAGCGTGGTTTTGCCAGCTCCATTACGAGCAACAATAGCAACTTTCTGCCCTTTAGAAAGTTGAAAGGAGAAATTCTCAAACATTACAAACTCTCCATAACTTTTTGAAAGATTCTCTATTTGCAGGTAAGATGCCATATTTTGATTTTTGCGCAAAGGTAGGCAAATAAATAAGTTTTTATTCTATTGAATAATCTGTATCTTTACATCATATAAGCCTTATAGCAATGGAGAAAATTGTAAAAATCATCAATATTCATCAAAAGACAAATGATTTTCTTTTTTGGGCAAGCAAATCACCGCAAGAAAGAATAGACGCACTTGAAACCCTGCGCCAAAACTATATAAACTTAAAGTACCATGTTCAGCCAAGATTTCAAAGAGTTTATACAATTATTGAACGAAAAAAAAGTTGAATATCTTGTAGTAGGAGGATATGCCGTAACTATACATGGCTACCCAAGATATACCGGCGATTTGGACATCTGGATTAATAAAACCCAAGAAAATTCAATACTTATAATTGAAGTTTTAAAAGACTTTGGATTCTCCTCATTAAACCTCACGTCTGACGATTTCCTGAAAGATGGAAATGTAGTACAACTTGGTTATCCTCCGCTTAGGATTGATATTTTAAACGACATTGATGGTGTCAAGTTCTCTGAATGCTATACCAGAAAAGAATATTTCAACATTGATAACATTAAAATCCCTTTCATTTCTACTTCAGACCTTATTCTTAACAAAAAAGCATCTGGCAGACATAAAGATATCGATGATTTAGAAAACTTGATTTCGAAATAATACACATTAAAATGCAGCACATGCTATCTTCGGACAACCCCCAAATAGACCTGGCTTTCAAATACTTATCGTCCACCAAGAAAAATGTATTTTTGACCGGAAAGGCAGGAACAGGAAAGACAACCTTTCTGCGACACTTGCGCAACGAATCGCCCAAAAGGATGGTAGTAGTAGCCCCAACAGGTGTTGCAGCTATCAATGCAGGCGGAGTAACAATACATTCCTTTTTTCAACTGCCTTTTGGGCCATGGACACCAGCAAGACAAGATATTACAAATGGTTTTATCACTGGTAGCAACGAACGCTCCTTTAAATTTAGCCAGGAAAAATTATCCATCATCCGAAGCTTAGATTTGCTGGTTATTGACGAGATAAGCATGGTACGTGCCGATCTGCTGGATGCCATTGACCAGGCCTTACGCCAGATAAGACATAGCGACGAACCTTTTGGCAATGTACAATTGCTCCTGATTGGAGATTTGCAGCAATTACCGCCCGTAGTAAAACGCGATGAATGGGATTTGCTGCGTCCTTATTACAATTCGCCTTTCTTTTTTGACAGCTTGGCTTTGCAACAAACAGACTATGTATGCATTGAGTTACAGCACATCTACCGTCAATCTGACGAAGTGTTTATCAACATCCTCAACAAAATACGGGACAACAACCTTGACAAAGAAGCGCTTGACCATCTATCCACGCGCTACATCAGAGGATTTGAGCCTGATGACAACGATGGTTATATCACTCTGACCACCCACAACGAAAAAGCCAACACGTTAAACTGGAAAAAGCTCAACCAAATTAAGCTCGAACCACACATATTCACTGCAAAAGTAGAAGGAGAATTTCCAGATTATGCCTACCCTGCAGATTTTGAGCTTACCTTGAAAGTTGGCGCACAAGTAATGTTCATAAAGAATGATATATCTTTTGAGAAACGTTATTTTAATGGCAAAATAGGCATTGTCATTTCTATAGACGAGGATATTATTGAAGTTCAGTGCCCAAATGATCAAGAACCAATAAAAGTAAACCGTCAAAAATGGCAAAACTTTAAATACTCTATCAATCAAGAGACCAAAGAAATTTATGAAGAAGAAATAGGGCTTTTCACACAATTTCCGTTGCGACTGGCCTGGGCTATTACCATACACAAAAGCCAGGGGCTAACATTTGACAACGTTATTATTGACGCCCAGGATGCCTTTTCGCACGGACAAGTATATGTAGCCCTCAGTCGTTGCCGTACCTTAGAAGGGATAGTACTTAGTTCGCCTGTAAACAGAGGTTCTTTAGTCACCGAATACCATATATCACAGTACAATAGGAAAATACCAAGCCTATCTCCAACTATAGACAGCTTTATACAAGCAAAAAAAAAATATCAAATCCATCTACTACAAGATTTGTTTGACTTCAAAGAGATAGCAAAGCTTCTTTACCCATGCATCAAGATATCGAGAGAGAATGCCAACATCCTTGCCGGAAACCTCAACCTTACCTTTTCGCAAATGCTAAAAAGTATCAACGACCAATTTACCCCTGTTTGCGATAAGTTTGTGGTGCAATTGCAGCAATTATCTGCGGATACAGAGGATTTAGAAACGAGCGAAACCATTCAAGACCGCATCAAAAAAGGCTGTCAGTATTTCAAAGACAACATAGACCAACAAATATGGGAACACTGCAAAAATATCCAGATAGAAACTGACAATAAAGCTGTACGTAACTCCCTTAAAAGCTCATTTGAAAAGCTTTGCCAAAAAGTTATACAAAAGCGGAAACTCTTGGAATTAACAGCAAACAATTTCAGTATTTCAAAATACCTGCATAACAAAGCCCGCATCATGCTTGATGTTGAATTTGGAAGTAAAAAAGTTTTAGAAGATTCGGGCAATGGCTTTATCAAACATAGCAAATTGTTTGGCCGTTTGAAAAAATGGAGAACTGAAAAAGCAGAAGAATCAGGAAGAGCTGAAACATCAATTCTTAAAACTAAGATATTAGCGGACATTGCTAATAAACTTCCATTATGTGCAAAAGATTTAAAAGACATTGACGGATTAACCATCAACAAAATAGCCGCTTTTGGAGGAGAAATATTAGATATAATTTATGCTTTTGCCAAAGAACAGGACATTAGTATAAAAACAACTCCCGATTCATTTGACAAACAGCTGCAAAGCATCAAGAAGCCAGACTCAAAAAAGTTGACCCTGGAGATGTTCCAATCAGGAAAAAGCATTGAAGATATTGCCAAAGAACGCTCCATGGCTATAACTACCATAGAAGGGCATCTGGCACATTTTGTTGGCAATGGTACTTTAAAAATTGAAGCTTTAGTAGAACAACCTATTCTAAACCTTATCATCACTTACTTTAAACATGCTCGTCGAAAGGAACTCACACCTGCAAAAGAAAAACTTGGAGATGCCGTTTCGTATGGCCAGTTGCGCATGGTTTTGAAGCATCTTGAATATACCAGCGAAGCTATTTTTGAGGAAGATTATGAGCCTCCGTTTTAAAACATTTTCATTTATTAACTTTTAAAAACTTATCATTCAATATTTTATGTTAAAAAATTACATTTTGCTGTTTTATTTCAGCATTTTTATATTATTTTGCTGTTTATATTATATTTTATATAAATTAATTGCTTATTAAATTAAACAATATTACATTTGTAGTTCAAAATAGGGCAAATGGAATCGTTAAAAAGGCGTTCAGATTGGCTGGTTAGCACCACAAAACCACCATTGACCCGCTACCTGATGACCAGGGTAGAATGGGACTGGCGGCTTATTGGCGTTGTAGGGGCAAGAGGAACAGGCAAAACCACGCTGGTCATTCAACACTTAAAAGAAAAATACGGACTTTCAGACGAAGCTATATACATCACCCTCGACGATTTATACTTTTCAAGCCACACGTTGATAGACTTTGTTGAAACCTTCCGTTCGCGGGGTGGCAAAGCCGTTTACATAGACGAAGTACACAAATATACAGGATGGGCAAGGGAAATAAAGAACATATACGACCTTTTCCCAGACATGAAAATCGTTTTTACAGGTTCGTCCATCATCGACATCTTAAAACAAGACGTTGACCTGAGCCGCAGGGCTGTAGTTTATAAACTGCAAGGCCTTTCATTCAGAGAATATCTCATACTCAATACCAACATGGAGTTTGAACCAATTCAGTTTAAAGAAATCCTGGCCAGGCATACTGAAATAGCCATAGACATTTGCCAGAAAATAAAACCATTGGCTTTCTGGGACGAATACCTGAAAACGGGTTACTATCCTTACTTCATAGAGAACAAAAACGTGTACTATCTTCGTTTGGAACAGTCGCTAAACCTCACTTTAGAAACAGACCTGAACTTTATCGATGGTTTTGACGCGAAAAACATACCGAAAATAAAGCAACTGCTTTATGTATTGGCCATGAGCGTACCTTTCAAGCCAAACATTGTAAAGTTGAGCGAAAAGATTGGGATACACCGCAACACCCTTATCAACTACCTGCATTATCTTGAGAAAGCGCAGATAATACAAACGCTTTTCAATGCAGGAGTTACACCAGGTATATTACAAAAGCCAGATAAAATATACCTTGAGAACACCAACATATCATGGTTGCTCAGCGAGACGCAGCCAGACAAAGGAACACTCAGGGAAACCTTTTTCCTTAATCAGCTTAAAAATGCCCATACCATAAAACTGCCTGTCAAAGGCGATTATCTGGTAGATGATAAATGGACATTTGAAGTTGGTGGAAAAACAAAAGATAATCGGCAAATAAAAGATTTAGAAAATGCGTTTATCGTTTCGGAAGACATAGAAATTGGAGCTTACAACAAGATTCCGCTATGGTTGTTTGGCATGTTGTATTAGCGCTAAATATTTATAATCAATATTTTACAAACAAAGCCAGAGAAAAATAGCTTTTTATTTTTCGTCAATAAAACGAAAGCACTTACATTTGCAGCTTTAAAATTCATTTGCTGGCAACTAACCTGCCAGTCAGACTATTAAAATTAAATAATAATATGAAAAAAGCTTATGTATTTCCCGGTCAAGGTGCCCAATTCATTGGAATGGGCAAAGATTTGTACGACAATTCGGCCTTAGCCAAAGAATTATTTGAAAAAGCCAATTCTATTCTTGGTTTCCGTATTACAGACATCATGTTTTCAGGAACAGACGAAGAATTGAAACAAACCAAAGTTACACAACCTGCTATTTTCTTACATTCTGTAATATTAGCCAAAACATTGGGCGAAAGCTTCCAACCAGATATGGTTGCAGGCCACTCCCTTGGCGAGTTCTCTGCTTTAGTAGCAAACAAAACACTTTCATTTGAAGATGGCTTAGTACTGGTATCAAAAAGAGCAATGGCAATGCAAAAAGCTTGCGAAGCTGAACCTTCAACTATGGCAGCTATCTTAGGCCTTGAAGATGCTGTAGTAGAAGAAGTTTGCAAATCAATCAGCGATGTAGTAGTAGCTGCCAACTACAATAGCCCTGGGCAGCTTGTTATTTCGGGTTCAGTGGCAGGTATTGATAAAGCTATTGAGATTCTGACAGCCAAAGGAGCAAAGCGTGCTTTGAAACTTCCTGTTGGCGGTGCATTCCATTCTCCATTGATGGAACCTGCACGTCAGGAATTGGCTGCAGCTATTGAAGCCACACCATTTGCAAAACCTATTTGCCCTGTTTATCAAAATGTAACAGCATCAGCCGTTTCAGACCCATCTGAAATCAAGAAAAACTTAGTAGCCCAGCTTACAGCCCCTGTAAAATGGACACAAACTGTTCAACAAATGATAGCTGACGGAGCTACCGATTTTGTTGAAGTTGGCCCAGGCAAAGTGCTGCAAGGCTTAATCAAAAAGATTAACAAAGACGCTAACGTAGCTAGCGCTTAATTATAAAGTAATACAGACCTAACAGGTGTGAAAACCTGTTAGGTTTTTTTATGTCCAGATATCAATAAATAGTAAATATTGTATTACTTTTGAATCATAATTTATTAAAAATGAGGACAGTCAATATCGAATTAGATAAAACCCAATTCATTAAGATCATCAATCGTTTGGATGAAAAAGACAAATTGGAGATTTTTAATGAATTAAAAAAATCCTTATTCTTAAAAAGGTTTAACAAGCTTTTGAAATCAACAAAAACTTCTGAATTAACATTAGACGATATTACAAAAGAAGTGGAATCTGTGAGAAAAAGCAGGTATGAAAAAGGCAAACAAATCCTTTAAAATTATCATCGATACCAACATCTGGATTTCATTCCTCATTGGCAAAAACCTGAATGGGCTTCAAAACCATATCGAAAATCAAAACATTCGTATCATTACTTGCATAGAACAATTAATAGAATTGTCTGAAGTTTTCAAAAAAACAAAACTTAGAAGGTTTTTCAAGAAAGACCAAATAGAGGAATTTTTTGAGTTGCTTGACGAATCAGCAGAATGCATTGAAATCAATACCAAAACGGATCTTTGCCGAGACCCTAAAGACAATTACCTTATCTCTTTGGCCATTGATTCAAAAGCCGATTTCTTGATTACCGGAGATAAAGATATATTAGAATTAAGTAAAGTTGGCAACACTATCATTGCTAAGTTTACTGAGTTTAATGATATAGTAAGCAAATAAACTAATGGAAAAAATTACCAGCCTTCAGAACCAGAGAATAAAAGATGTTGTCCGTTTGCAAAAACATGCTGAGCGGGCAAAACAAAAGGTATTTATTGTTGAAGGCCTGAAAGAAATATCGCTTGCCCTTGAAGAAGGCTATATTTTAAAAACATTATTCTTTAATCCTAATAAAGGAGCTGATATTGAATCGCTACATATCTCTAAAAACACTGAAATCATTGAAATAACCAACGAAGTTTTTGCTAAAATAGCTTATCGTGAAGATTCTAACGGTTTGCTTGCGATTTTTCACCTGAAAGAACTTTATCTCGACGATATTAAACTTTCTGCAAATCCTTTTATCCTTATTGCCGAACAAGTAGAGAAACCCGGAAACCTTGGAGCAATATTACGTACGGCCGATGCAGCCGGTGTAGATGCCGTTATTGTTTGCGACCCAAAGACCGATATTTTCAACCCCAACGCTGTAAGGTCAAGTGTAGGTACACTTTTTACAAACCAGGTGGTTGCTTGTACCAACGAACAAGCATACCAGTGGCTAAAGAAAAAAGGCATAAAATCTTATGCTGCAGCTTTGGTTGACTCTTCAAAGCCATATACTGAATTTGATTATAAAAAACCCACAGCCATTATTGTTGGGTCAGAAGCTTATGGATTAAGCCAATTTTGGCTTACCAAGGCCGACCAAAACATTATCATCCCCATGCATGGCCGGATAGACTCGCTCAACGTTTCGGTTTCGGCTGCTATTATAGCTTTTGAAGTGACAAGGCAGAGGAACTCCCCTTCCCTTCCTTGTAAAGGAGGGGAAAGACATCTCTTTTCAAGAGATGTATAAAGATAGATGACACAATTAAAATTTAAGCTTTATTTGATTACTTGTTTTTTCTTTTCAGGCTATTATAATCAATATAATACAGCACTTTCAGTGAAAGACTGTTAGCCTGGTCATTCCACAAATTGCCTAAATTATCGAAATAGTCCATACGTACGATTTCGTTTTCCACATCAGATGATGATTTCCAGGCAAACACCAGCTCTGAGCCCGGGGCAAATATCCACCGGAAGTTCATATCAACAGTAAACGTGTTGTAATTTTTGTCTTTGTTTTTTGTATAGGAAGGATTAAAAGCCAAACTTCCATCATCCATCAACAAATAAAACATTTTATTTTTAGCCCCGGACCAATAATGACGGGCCCTACAGTTTACGCTCATTTTATTGTTCAATACATACGAGCAAGACAACACATTGGTAATGGTATTTACATCACGCCTGGCAAATACAATAGAGTCGTCATTGGCATAATGGTCAACATAACCGTGAACATTGGCAACAAGGTTAACCCCAAGCCCATAATAAACACTTGCCCGTTGCCCGATACGCATATTAGCCTGAAAATCGCCAAAATCTGCAAAATATTGGTCAAAGGGCTCATCAGTATGCCCGTAGTGAAAATAAAAACTCAGAAGTTTTCGGTCATCTGTATTTAAGTTAAAATTGTAGTAATAATAAGGGGGGGTATGATAAAAACGGCCTTTCACGCGGGGCTCATCGTAATTAAACTGTTCGGAAACCAAAGCGCTATTAAAATTAAAAGAATAGTTATTGGTAAAAGTTACATTCATATAGCCTCCACCCTGATGGTAACAAAAAGTATTAGGGTTAAAAACCCTAACATAGTCATACCACAAATTCCAATTGTATTCACGAACAATCCCAAAAGGCTCTATATTCTGAAAATACACCCAGGCTTCACTAATTATCTGGTTATTTTTTTGCAGGTACCCTAAATCATTAGGGTTATATTTGTCAGAATAGATATACTGGGTAACTGCATATTGCCACTTTCCTTTGTTTTTTTCCAATCCGAGGTTGGTAAAGAAGCCATCTTCTTTAGAGCTATTATCCCTGACACTAAGGCCACCTTTTCCTTTAAGGGAAAAAGTCTTGGATTTATCCCTGATATTAAATTCTGTAGCCGTAACATTGGCATAAAACGGATTATCCGCCATCTTAACATTAGTATTGATAAGGCTTATATATGAGTTATTTTTGAGAGATTGGTCTATGACAGTAACATTGTAATTTGTAACAGGTTGCACCACAACATCGCGGGTTTCTCCAGAAATAGTATCTTTCATTGTAGCACGCGATTCAACCGAAACGGCATTAAGGAAGCCTATGCCAAATCCATTTTTTGACCTGCCCGAGATCTTGGTTGCATTATATAATTGTGTTTCATTAGGTTTAAAATCTACCACCTCATTAGATTCCTTCATATCTTCAGCATTAAACTTTGGGCTTGCCCCAATGCGCCTTGAATAGAAAACGCTTCCCTTTTGAAACATTTCGGTACCTTCGGTAAAAAACTGGCGTTTTTCGTCATAATACATTTCATACGGAGAAAGGTTAAGCTTCTTGTCATCCGATTGTACCTGGCCAAAATCAGGTATAAGCATCATATCTAAGGTAACACTTTCGCTAATTCCATATTTCAAATCCATTCCCCCTTTGTAAAGAAAATCAACCTTTCCATCTTTCTTTCGTTCAAAATACGATGCCACATAAGGGCTTAACGATAATCTTACAGGAGGTTTAATATCGTTAATTCCAATAAGTTGTCCTTGTTGATGGATAAAGCCATTTACATTACGGTCAACAAAATTCCACGAGTTGTTTGAGCTATAACGCCTGATATTTCGGAACATATTCAGGCCCCAAACATTTTCGACAGAGCCCGAGAAACGAAGGGCTGAATAAGGTATCCGCAATTCCAGGGCCCAACCTTTATCTGTCATTCGGGTCATGCTTTCCCAAACAGCATTCCAGTTGCTGTCTTCATAATCATAATCACTTTTAACAGCTTTCAAATCAGTTTGTACGCCAGCAGGGGTAATAAAAAAACCATAAGCTACCTGTCCCTGGTTGTATGGGTCAAGGTAAATGCCAAAATAATCAGACATTCCAATATTATCGCGTTCCGAAAGGTAATTAAAGATGCTGTCGGGACTGCTGTCATAAAGCATTGCCCCAACATACACGGCATCCTGGTCGTAAAAAATATATACCTCAGTAGGTTGAAAGGAAGGTTTCCCGTTGTATGGCTGGAGCTGGACAAAATCCTTTGCCGGAGCTATTTGCGAGTAAAAAGGTTCATCTAAAATGCCATCAATGGTTAATGGGTTAGATATTTTTAAAGCTTCCAAGGTCTTTTTTTCCTGGGCGAAAATGCTTAAAACAAAAACAAAAGTGAAAAAAAATATCCAAAAGACCTTCATCATGAATTTTTCTCTCAAGTTAACACTTTTCTCTGAGTGAAGCAAATACAACAAAATGTCAAATTAAAAGTTAAATAAAAAATCCCGCACTTGGCGGGACTTTTCGATGTTATATAAACCACTTGATAAGATACGAGATTGCAACCACCAAGACAATAAGGCCGGCAAAAAACACTAAAAAAGCCCAGCCACTTGCCCAAAAGCCTTTTGGTTTTTCATTTTCATTAGTATTTTCAACATTATTATTGAGATTTGTTTCCATAATTTCACTTTTTAAAAAATTTTACAATAACCTATTCAATTCCAAAACCTATCACGATTAAACAGGATAGAACCAAGATTTGATAAGTTGCTTTTACCAAGAATAATATTCATGGGGAAAAGAGCTACTAATATTTGCGATTAAAACACAAATATTGACCAGCTTTACAATGAAAATAGTTTGGAAAATCTCAAATACGTAAGATACAATGCAGCTCCAGTTTTGAAGGAACTGAGGCTAATGATGACTTTTGAAGAAAAATGAAACGTGTTATTAAATTTGAAAAAACATCAACAGGCTTAAAACAAAGGTTAAACAAAGGCATCTTCTTCAATGCCATCAGGTGATGCCCCACTCTTTCTGTCGGCGAGGAAAAGCTGTTGCCAGAAGCGATGAAAATCGGGGCACTCTTTAATGTATATGTAACAGGGTTGTTATAATTTTCTGCGATAGTCGCTGATGCAGTATATTGCTGAACAAAAAACAACAGCACCACAGCAAAAAAGCTCACAATCAATAATTTATATCTTCGTATCCCTTTCAATTTGTTGCAGTAAAATATCGAGCAAAGATACAATTTTTTGGGGAGGTAAACATTAAGCTCAGCAATACAACAAAATGCCTGTTGATAAAGGCTTCTTTACTCAACAGGCATGAGATATAACCAATATTTTCGGTTCAACCAATCATACGACCAATAGCAAACCCGATAATAGCAAGAACATATATACTAAAAATAACAATAGTAAACACTCCAATAAACCTGAAATGTTTTTTCAGGCTTTTCAGCGCTGAGGCAATAAGTATAGCATCTTTACTTTCAATTGCAATTTTGGCATCTACCGAGAATCTATATAAATAGATAACCGGAAGAATGTAGATAATACCTAATGCAAGATATAAAATCCCAACAAATACCATTGGCAATTTGCCCAAACCTGCACCTGCTAAGCCTGACGACAAGGCAGCCATGATTAATCCGGCAAATACCATCAATGCAATAAATATAAAGCCCAAAACAGAGAAAAACATAGCCCATTTGCGAATTTGGGTGAGCTCGTTCAAGGCTTCTTCGTTCAACTCCAGTTTTTTCTCCCCGGCAACAACCGTTTCTATAATTTGTGAATTATCTTCCATCATGCTTGTTTAGTTTATCGTTTAAGCGAAAATAGGAATATTTCGCATATTTATGAAATTCTCACCTTAGAATTTTATCATTCAATATATAAAGGGATGTTGAACTGAAAATCGCTCCCTTTGCCAACTTCACTTTTGACGATGATTTTACCACCGTGCTTTTCAACAAAATCTTTACATAAAAGCAGCCCAAATCCAGTACCTTCTTCTTTGGCGGTCCCGACCGTAGAAAACTGGCAAGATTGCCCCCAAAGCTTTGCCATATTTTCACTACTTATGCCTATACCGTTATCTGAAATAGTAATTAAGGCTTCTTTATCTTTTATTTCAGTCTTTATGTTAATATGCCCCCCTTTATTGGTAAACTTAATAGCATTAGCAAGTAAGTTGCGGACAATAGTTTTGAGCATAAAAACATCTGCATAAACGTAAATGCCGCAATCTCCGGCATATTCTGCTACAATCTCTTTTGTTTCAAATGATATTTTGTAATTATCAATAATTTCGTTGCAAATATCTGCAAGCAAAATCTTTTCGGGCATAAAAGGCAACATGCCTGCCTGATTTTTAGACCAGGCCAGCAGGTCATTAAGTAAATCATAGGTATTCTGTGCAATTTGGTTAATATAAACAATCAAAGACTTGGTTCTATCAATATTATAAGTATCTATATTTTTCAAAATAAGATCTGACAATCCGAGAAGTGCATTGAAAGGGTTTTTAAGGTCATGAGCAAGGATAGAAATAAAGCGGTCTTTATCGGCATTTAGTTTTTTAAGTTCTGCATTCTGTTCATTAATTAAATGCTCGGCTTTAATCCTTTCGGTTATTTCAATGGTATAGCCGGCAAGCAGGTTTCTTTCTCCTAACAAAATAGGATATTTGAAAGTAGTATAATTCCGGTCATTCAGATTTTCATCCACGTTGATAACCTGATTTGACTGTACCACCATCCAGTCGTCCATAGATATTTTGCGGGCAAACTCAAAGGGAAACAATTCTTCCATAGTTTTACCCACCATATCAGCCCCATTGACACCAATCATGTCAATAAAATTGTCACTGGCAAAAATAACCCGGCTTTCTTTTTCTTGACATCTTTAATAAAAGCATATATGGGCGAATTTTTGATAAACAACGTCAGCAGTTCATTGCTTTCTTTAAGGGCTTGCTCGGTTTTCATCAAATCAGTAATGTCAATTGCCACTGCATAAGCAATTCCTTTTTCCAGCGCAGGGAATGCATTCCAGTTAAACCAGCGATAAGCCCCCCCCTTAGATTGATAACGATTGGTAAAAGAAATTACCATTTTCCCCTTAAGCAGTACGTCTTCTATTACAAAAGCCGTTTTCTGCCTGTCATCGGGATGTATAAAATCATAGAAAGGCCTGTTGAGTAATTCTTCATGCGAATAACCCAGAATGTCGGTAAACTCAGGATTTATATTAACAAAGCCCGAAGTTTTCAAATCAACAATACATATAAGTAAATGCAGGTTATTAAAAATGGTCTGCAACTTTTCTTCATTTTCCAATAACTTTGCCCTTGCATCGACAAGCTCATTATTGATAGCCCTCAACTTTTCATTCAAGATTTGCAGTTGGGTATTAGCTGCCTCAAGCTGGCATTTTTGTTGTTCCGAATCATTTTTTGCCTTTATGTAGCTGTTTATAATTGACCTAAGGATTAAAACTACAGACATCCCAAGCAAAAAATAAGAGCCTAAAACATCTACAACCCGATGTATCTCATTTTTGTAAGAAAAAGAAAATAATGGCGGGAACAAAACTCCTATAACAACTAATGATGTAACGATTATAAAGTTTAAAAGAAAAAGAAGAACAAAATTTTTAACATAAATAGCAATACTAAAAACAATAATAGCAAAAGATAAAATCACCGGAGCCTTGCTTAAACCAGGATTATATAGCCACAACAATATAACTACAACATATAATGCAACAATAAGAGCCGCTTTGGGAATTACAAATTTAGTTTTAATGACAGACAGGGCGATATAAAGTACCGATAAAACAATAGCCCCCAATATTAACACCGTAAACCACCACGGGAAGCCCATCATTATATTTAAAATTCCAGAAAATAAAGCAGTAACAGCAAGTATAGCCACTACCTGATTTGCAATCCGCTTGTCAACCGTGAGTTGTTCATTGAAACTAATACACTTCTTTATCCAACCCATTCTTAACATCAAGATATATTTTGTGCCCAAACCTTGCCTAACTATCTTATTCAATTTTTGAAACATGAAAAAGTGAAATAATAAACAAAATGCGTTAACACGATATGTATATAAAAATAACTAAAAAAATTTATATCCGGCTAAAAAAGAAAGAAGTAATACAACTATTTCTGTTCTCAAAATAGTTTTCATTTTGAAAATTGTTCTTACTAACACTTAAAGTATTGAAATTCAATTATTGTATCTTTGATTTTAAATTATTTTAGACAGCTGTGAAAACGCTTTTGTATTAATAGTACCATAAATATTGCCATTTTTCTATTGCGTAACATCCGACTTTTTACTATCTTTTCTTTTTCTGCAACCATTAAAGATTCAACATTTTTAATGATTGTATTGTTTATAAATAAAAATAAAAAATCAAGCTAATGAAAATAGGATTTATAGGATTAGGGAAAATGGGCGCCAACATGGTACAGCGCTTATTAATCAAAGGACAGGAAGTAGTAGCCTGGGATCCAAACGCAGACGCAGTAAAATTAGTTGAAAGTAAAGGCGCCACAGGTGCAAAAGATATACCTTCCATGATCCAGGCCCTGCCCGAAAAAAAAATCGTATGGCTTATGGTTCCATCGGGCAAACCAGTGGACGACAACCTTGAACTATTGAGCACGCTTGTTGGAAAAGGCGCAGTTATCATTGACGGTGGAAATTCCAATTGGAAAGATACACAACGCAGGGCTGCATGGCTCAAAGAAAAAGGCATTGAATATGTTGACTCAGGTACAAGCGGCGGTGTTTGGGGGTTACAAAACGGATATTGTCTAATGTATGGAGGCAGCAAAGAAGTTTGCAACTCATTAACCCCAATATTCGATGCTTTGACTGAACCTGGGGGGCATTTATACTGTGGAGCCATTGGCAGCGGCCACTTTACCAAGATGATACACAACGGTATTGAATATGGCATGATGCAAGCCTATGCCGAAGGTTTTGAAATACTCGAAAAATCTGGTTTCGGAACTGAGCTCAACAAGGTAGCAGACCTCTGGATGCATGGCAGCGTGGTCCGTAGCTGGCTGCTCGAACTCATTGGCAATGCCCTAAATGAAGACCCCAGGCTTGATAAGCTGAAACCTTATGTAGCTGATAGTGGCGAAGCCCGTTGGACAGTAGATGCAGCAGTTGAGCTTTCCGTGCCTGCACATGTCATTACTGCTTCGCTTTTTACCCGCTTTGCTTCCCGCCAGGACGACTCGTTTGCCATGAAACTGGTAGCTGCTATGCGCAATCAATTTGGAGGCCATGAAGTAAAACAAAAATAACACCGCTATGCCCGAAAACCATATACTAGTCATCTTTGGCGCATCCGGCGACCTTACCTGGCGCAAGTTGATGCCAGCCTTATACGAACTCCGGCACCAGGAAATGCTCCCGCAACGCTTTGCAGTACTGGGCATGGGACGATCAGCCCTTGACGACACATCTTTTCGCAATAAAATAAAAGAAGGGATCAGGCAATTTGGCCGGAAAGAAATTACCCGGGACGATAAAATAGCTGATTTTGTTGAAAATATTTATTTTCTCTCGGCCGATCCTCAACAATTTGAAAGTTTCATGTTGCTCAAAAACCGCCTTGCCTCTTTAGATGAAATGTACGGCACAAAAGGCAACTACATTTACTACCTGTCCACACCGCCTGCCTTATATGGTATAATAGCCGACAACCTCAACAAAGCTGGCATGTGTGGCTATTGCGGCACAGATGGCTGGAAACGACTGATAGTTGAAAAACCATTTGGCTATAACCTCGAAACAGCAAAAGCGCTGAACAAAAAGCTTCTGGACAATTTCAGCGAAGACCAGCTATACCGAATAGACCACTATTTAGGCAAAGAAACAGCTCAAAACATACTGGTAACAAGGTTTTTCAATGGCTTTTTTGAACCCCTGTGGAACCGCAACTATATTGACAGGGTGGAAATAACTTCTGCTGAAAGTGTTGGCGTCGAAGGCCGTGGTGGTTATTACGACAAAAGCGGTGCTTTGCGCGACATGCTGCAAAACCACCTCTTGCAATTAGTGGCACTCACTGCTATGGAACCACCTACAGTCATTACCCCTACTGCCATTCGTAACGAATTTCTGAAAGTTTTTCAGTCTTTGCGGCCTATGACTGAAAAAGATATAATGAAAAACGTCATTCGTGGCCAATATACAGCTTCGGTAATAAAAGGTGTTAGTGTTCCCGGATACAAAGAAGAACCAGATGTAAACCCCCAATCGCGTACCGAAACGTATGTTGCCATTAAATTTTTCATAGACAATTGGCGCTGGGGCGGTGTTCCATTCTACATACGAACAGGTAAAAAGCTCCCGACAAGAGTTACAGAAATTGTAATCCATTTCAAGCCTACGCCTCATCCTCATCTGCTTAAAGAGATAGAAAAAACGCAGGCCGGAAATATGCTCATCATCCGTATCCAGCCAGACGAAGGCATTCTGATGAAGTTTGGCATGAAAGAACCAGGAACCGGCTTTAATGTAAAGCAAGCCAACCTTGAGTTTAAATATGCCAGTAGCGACAACTCATTTGTTCTGGGCTCGTACGAAAGGCTTATCCACGACTGCATGATTGGCGATGCTTCGTTATTCTCGCGAGGCGATGCTGTTGAAGCAGCATGGGAATTTGTTGACCCAATCTTGAAAGCCTGGGAAACCAATTGCGACATCAAGCTATATGGCTATCCGGCCGGCACCTGGGGCCCAAAAGTCGCAGACGAACTGATGGGGAACAATAACACCTGGCGATATCCATGTAAGAACCTTTCAGACGATGGTTTATATTGCGAACTTTAACTTTAATATCATGGGCCCTACAATTACAACACTTCGCAATACATTTGAAATTGCCTCGTACATTGCCCATAAGCTGGACAAAAAGCTTGACGCAAAGAAAAGCACTATAAATATAGCTATTTCTGGAGGCAATACCCCAAAAGAGATATTTAAACATTGGAGCTCACACTTTAAGAATGAAATAAACTGGCGAAATATTTCATTTTATTGGGTGGACGAACGTTGTGTCCCGTCATCAAGCAGCGAAAGTAATTATGGAGAGGCTAAACGCCTTTTTTTTGATAAAGTTTTAACAACCCAGGACAATGTATTCCCCATTGTAGGGGATAATAAGCCCCACGAAGAAGTATTTATATTAAATTCATTAGTACAAAGTAAACTTCCTCAAAAAAACAACCTGCCAGTTTTTGACTTGATACTTTTGGGCATGGGGACCGACGGACACACTGCCTCTATTTTCCCCGGTCAACTCGAACTTTTTAACCTTGACGAGGCTTATACTACCAGCGTCAATCCTCATACCGGTCAAAAACGCATTACCCTTACCGGAAAAACCATTAACAACGCCAATGAAGTATGTTTTATCATCACTGGCAGCGACAAAAAGCTTATCATAGACGAAATTATAAACAAAAAAGGCAACTGGCAATCGTATCCGGCATCTTTCATCATTAATGACAATTTAGAATGGATAATTGAAGAAATTCAATAACTTCTATTAATAATCTTTCATTTACTAATGTCGTCCAGATTAAAATTAAAAAGTTACCCTTTTTTGACTTATTATTCCTCCTTTCATTCTTAGTTGAAAAGAAGTATTTTTATACTTTTGGGGAATTCAAAAAAATACATTAATTCAAACTAAAAATTAAATATTATGGCAGACGAAAAAAAATTAACGCCTATTTCAGAACCTTTAGTAAAACATATTTACACAGCAGATCCTTCTGCTCATGTTTTTGAAGGCAAAATCTACATCTACCCTTCACATGATATTGATGTAGATGTTCCGGAAGACGATTTTGGCGGGCACTTCTGCATGGAAGACTATCACGTATTCTCAATGGATTCACCTACAGACAAAGAAGCAAAAGACCATGGCGTAGCATTGCATGTAAAGGATGTTCCATGGGCCGAAAGACAAATGTGGGCCCCTGATGCTGCTTACAAAAATGGTACATATTATTTTTATTTTCCAGCAAAAGCAAAAGATGGCGCATTCCGTATTGGGGTAGCAACAAGCAACAACCCTGCAGGGCCGTTTAAGCCACAGCCTGAGCCCATCAAAGGAAGCTTTAGCATAGACCCATGCGCTTTTGTAGATGATGATGGCAAAGCATACCTTTACTTTGGAGGTATTTGGGGAGGACAGCTTCAACGCTGGCAAACTGGCAAGTTTGTTGAAAATGTAAAAACGCCTTTCGACCTTGAACCTGCTGACGACCAGCCTGCATTATGCGCTAAAGTGGCCCGTTTGACAGACGACATGCTTGAGTTTGACGAGAAGCCAAAAGACGTTGTTATCCTTGACGAAAATGGCAAACCACTTCTTGCCGGCGATCACAACCGCAGGTATTTTGAAGCCCCTTGGATGTACAAATACAATGGTAAATATTATTTTACTTATTCTACAGGTGATACACATTTTATCTGCTACGCTATTGGTGACAATCCTTATGGCCCTTTTACTTACAAAGGGATATTATTAAATCCTGTTATTGGATGGACCAACCACCATTCAGTTGTTGAGTTTAAAGGCAAATGGTACCTTTATTATCACGATAGCAGTCTTTCAAATGGAGAGACTCGCCTGCGCTGCATAAAAGTAGTAGAACTTAAACACAGACCAGATGGTACTATTGAAACTGTGACTGCATACAAATAAGTAATCTCAGAGAATCTTATCAAAAACCTTCCCGGAGAACCTGGAAGGTTTTTTTGTTTTTATAAGCAACCTTTTTGTTTTGTCGGGTCTTTATAAAAACACAAACTAACCTGCTGTATGAAAACAAAAATTGCTATTGTCGCTTTAGGGGCCACGCTCATTATCCCTATTATGATTGCTTGCATTTATTTGTTTATGGTTTCATGCGAAAAAGAAAAAAAATCTTACCTCACCAATATGAACGATAGCCTTAGTATAAACTATGGAACTTCTTTTGGAGAATGTTATGGATACTGTCATCACGAAATTGAACTGTCCGGGACCACTGCAAATATTACTATTTCAAGCTGGCATAAAGACAAATACCCTACAAAACAATATACAAAATACATTACTACAGCAAAATGGGACAGTATTGTTAATGAAGTAAAAAAAATCAATTTTGCCCAACTCGACACCATCTATGGATGCCCCGACTGCTGCGATGGAGGTGCCGGATGGATAATAGTAAAAACCAGAAATGACAGGCACAAAGTAATGTTTGATTTAATGACAGACGGGCCGGCCGAATTGAAAACCCTTTGGAAGATGTTAGAAAAAATAAACGCTAACATTATGAGTACCCATGATTAAAAGTAATCAGACTCAGAATCTCATATAAAACATTCTATGTTTTAAACATTCTAATCAATGTTGTCCGGTAAAATAAAACAGATACAATAAATACTAGTTATATTGTTGATTAGAAACTGGTCGCCCCGCCGGGGCTTTATTTTAACGATGTTTAAATTACTACAAACAAAACGTCGCTACGCGACCAAATAATAGCAGTGTAGCTGCGACCAGTTTGTAGGATAACCCAATACACCAAATGTTCCTAAGCTGCATAGCGGCGACCTGTTTGTACCAGACAACAATGTATTCTAATCTTATTCTAATAAGAAAAGATTGTAATCAAGGTTTATTACAGGTAAATTTGACAAAGAAATACGAATCCTTTAAAGGGTTTTCTAGGTAAATTTGTGTTAGGGGGCAGTAATTTTGATTACTGCCCTTTTTTTATACACAAAAAAATAATATTGTCAGATGAGTATTAAATAAAACTTGCTTTGTTGGGCAAAGTAACAGTTACAGTAGTTCCAACGCCTAATTCAGAAGTAATATCAATTGTCCCGTTATGTAGCTGGATAATTTTGAGGGTTAATGCCAGCCCAAGCCCATAACCTGCAATAAATTGCGTATTTTTGCCACGGTAAAAAGGTTGAAATATCTTATGTATATCATCTGGTGAAATGCCTATCCCTTTATCTTTAAACTGAATGAGTATATTTTTACCTAACGAATAAAAATCAATATCGACAACATTATAGTTTGAAAACTTACTTGCGTTTTCAATAATGTTTTTAAAAGCGATAGATAAAAGTTGTGCATTTCCAAGGATATTCAAATCGTTATCATCTTCGGGCAACGATTTAAAAGTAATGTTGGTATGGTGTTCTTTTTTAATGTCAGAAATATCATTACAAATTTCTAATAAAAGTTCATCTATCCGTATTGTGTTAATTTCAAAAGCAGAATTATCATAACTTATCCTGGCAAGGTCGAGCAGTCCATTGGAAAGTTTACTAATTTTTCTAATTTCAATGGCCAAATTAGTCAACGTATTAACATATTGGGCTTTAGTCCTCTCCTGTAAAAGGTTGTATTCAACTTCGGCGAGCATGACAGTAAAAGGTGTACGCAGCTCGTGAGCTGCATTAGAAACAAAATCACGCTGAAGAATAAAAGCCTCTTCAAGCCGCTGCAACATTTGATTAAAAGTAATTGCTAACTGAGCTATCTCGTCTTTACAATTTCCTTCATCAACCCTTGAATTCAGGTTAGTGATGGTAATTTTTTTCACCTGGTTAATTACTTTAGACATTGGTTTAAGGGCACGGCCAGAAAATATTAAGCCTGCTATAATGGTAATTATTATGCTGATTAAGAACCCGACAATTAAAATAAATTTTAGGTTTTTGATTTTAGCCAATCCATAGATGTCATAAGCTGAAGCTATAACAACATATTCCTGATTATTGTATTTGTAAAGAAAACCTAAAACTTCGCGAAGGCTATCATTAGTTTCAACAGTTTGAGCTGCCCTTATTTCATTAATTAAAGGAAGGTTTATTTTAACCGAATCATCAGTGGTACTATACACCAATTCATTGTTTTGGTCATAAAACAGGATTTTTTCCTGGTAGAGGGCTTGTGTATTTTTGTCGATAATTTTAAGGAGAGATTTATCAACCTCTTGGACATCAAGAAGCAGGCGTGCTGTTGTATATGCCCTGTCTTTAATCCTGTTGTAATAATCATTTTTGCGATATGAAGAAGAAAAGTAATATATACTTGTAGTGAATACCAATAAAATGGATATTACAATCAATGAAAACTGGATGGAGAGTTTAAGGCGAATATTCATGGCTATTCATTTTCATTTTTTAGCACATAACCTAAACCTACTCTTGTATGAATGAGTTTATTCGAAAAACCATAATCAATTTTTCTTCTTAAATAATTAATATAAACGTCAATATAGTTTGTCCCGGTGTCAAATTTCAACCCCCAGATTTTCTCAGCTATATCAGTTCTGGATATTACAATTCCTTTATTTTTTGCCAGGTATGCAAGTAATGAATATTCTTTTGCCGTAAGTTCAATCTGGGTATTTCCTCTAAAGACTGTTTTTTTACTTGTATTAATAATTAAATCGTCAATTTGTATCATCTCATCATTTACCACCTCAATGGTTGAAGAACGTTTTAAAAATACTCTCACCCTGGCCAGTAGCTCTTTAAAATTAAAAGGTTTTGTCACATAGTCATCAGCCCCTACCTCAAAACCTGTTAATTTGTTCTCAGCAGCCCCCATGGCCGTGAGCATGATAATGGGTACATTATTATTAACTATACGAATAGCTTTGCACAGCTCATAGCCATTTATTAAAGGCAGGTTAATATCCAGGATGACAAGGTCATATTTGTTTTTTGAAAACATTTCTTTGCCAATATACCCATCATAAGCAATTTCAACAGCAAAACCATTTTCGTCAAAACCGGTTTTCAGGATATCGGCAAGCCTTTTTTCATCTTCAACAATTAGTATTTTTTTTCCGACTGTCATACGTCAAAACTAAGTATTTTATTCTTCGACAGTTTTGGATAAATAATCATTTTCCAACACCTGGTTTAACATTTTTTCGTGCAAGCTTTCATCATTAATAATCCATTGCCCTTCAACTTCATTGAGAAGATTGGCTGTATATTCAAGGTGGGCATAGTTTTCGAGCCGTTTCATAAACCGCAGGGCCAACTTTTTACTTACAAATGGCATAATATAACCGTACCAAAACAGCTTAAAATAATATGGTTTTACATCTTTATTGGTGTATTCTTTCCAAAAGGAGTAATGTTTCATCTCGTCATCAGCAATTTTTTCTAAAAGTTCTTTGAGCGAATAGTCTTTTGTTAAATTGCTTAAGCGGCAATAAATAAGGTGATCGGTTATCTCATTTCTTTGAAATTCAATAAAGAAGAGTTTAAGCGATATAGTATTCATAGGAAAAATATGTTTTTGATAAAGTTATAAAAATAGATCAACGTAATTTCAACTTTTGTTTCACTAACGGCATTATGTCTATGCTGTTATCAGCTTTATATAGCAAAGCCCCTCCGCTTGCATCAAATATGTAGGTAAAGCTATTTTCTTTAGCAACCGCAGATATTGCGGCATTGGCTTTGTCGAGTATGGGTTTATACAAATCGTTTCGCTTATTCTCAACCTCATCTTGTGCCAAGGTTTGAAATTTTTGAATGCGGGCATTAAGGTCTTGTAATTCAGTTTCTTTAAGCTCTAAAACGGACTCCGAGAATGTATTTTTTTTGTTGATATAGTCCTGGTATTTCACCTTTAACTCAGTCTGCATGAGTTCCAGTTGCTGTTGAAGGTCTTTATAAAGCTTGTCGATTTTCTTTTGAGCACTGTCTGTTTCAGGCATTAATTCTATTAACTCCTGGGTGTTGATATGGCCAATCTTATACAATGACTGGGATGTTGCATAAAAACTGACAAATGCTAAACTTAATATAAGGGTAATTGACTTTTTCATGGCTTTACAAAAAATTAAAAAAAGCCCGAAGAGGCAAAATTATGCCAATCTCCGGGCAACAGAACACAACCGTTATTTTAGCTGAAACTGCATGGTTGAAACAGTCTCAGTACCTTTCATAATGGAAAATTTATAAATGCCTTTAGTAAACTTCTTTTCAGGCTTGAAAGTTTCCATCATCCTTTCAATTTTTTCTTTCTGTTCAAAGTTCTCATCACACAGGGCCCGCTTTTCAGCAGCCAGTTCGTTATTGCTTTGCTTTAACATTGATTTTTCGGTAGTTAAAACAGATTTGTCTATTGAGCAATCATGCTTTAAAGACCTATACATGTAAAACAAGATCCCACTAAAAACTAATGAAAGGGCAAGTAAAATTGCCAAAGTAAACCGTTTCTTTCTCTCCAATTCCATAACACATGTAATTTATAGTTTGTCACAAAGAAATCATTGAGGAATTAGAATGGTATTAAACGCAGATTAGAAAAAAATTAGAAACAAAGGGGGAATACAAAAAGACTGTTTTCTTAAAATATATTAGCAAAAAGAAATTTAAAACAGATTTTTAATGAGACGCTTATTTTACTGTCAATTACTACTATCATTTTTTTTAATAGGGTTAAACAACAAAAATCAAGCACAACTCAACCCTGACACTATTGATAATTTCAGAAAATTTACAATTTCAAATTTAAAAAGTACAAAAGCATTAGGGGCATCATCCATATTGCAAAATGCCGAATTTCCAATGCAATTTCCGACCCCGGATTCAACTTCAGAAGCTGTGCACCCGTCAATTATTGATTTTCAGAAAGAAGTCAACACAAGTGGGACATGGGGAGGTTACCGTTACTGGATGGCCTATACTCCATACTATAATACAAACGCATTAGTAGAAAACCCATGTATAGCCGCAAGCAATGACGGCAAGAATTGGATAATCCCCACGGGGTTTAAGTTTCCTTTAACAGGCACTCCTCCAACAGGCAATAATTGCGATGTTGATATAGTTTATAATCCTGATGTAAACGAAATCTGGTTATATTATATGTACCGGGGGCTGATTATTGTTGGAAAAGATTCAATATATGGAGCCATAAAACTGATACGGATAAAAGAAAATGGAGAGTCAACTGAACCAGAAACTGTAAAATTATATAAACCACGCGATATTGCAACAATTGTATCACCATGTTTTTGGCGAGAAGCATCTAATAAATGGCTTTTCTGGGGTGTTTACATTTTGAAACCCAACCGTTTAGTCCATTGTTTTAGTAGCGATGGGATACATTGGGAAGAAGAAACCTTATGTAAAAACAGTAGCAACAAATATGCTTTAGATTCTAGTGGTTTTTATAGCTGGCATATTGCGTGCAAACCCAACTATTTTGAGAAAAGAATAGAATTTATGATTGCCGCACGCACAAGTAGTTACGAAAATGTATATAACGTGGCATGTATCATTTTTGCACAATGCCACATGGATACCCCCAACATAATAGACCTTGAGTTTAAAACGCCTATCCTTAACAATGCCATTAATTACAGACAATGGGATACAAAATTATACCGCCCTACATTTCAATCATACCGGACCGATTCGGGATATTATTATAAAGTATGGTATTCGGCAAACCATGAAAAAAGCTGGCACATTGGTTATACAGATGGAAAAATCCCGGTTTCATTTAGCAATAAGGGCTTACCGCAATCTGTTACGTTTGATTCAATTCTATATAAATCTGTAAACGATAGTGCTTTTGATTTAAAAGCTTTTGCAACTTCAGGACTGGATGTAAATTTTAGCATTGAAAATGCCAATATTGCTTTTAATTCAGGCTCTAAATGCATCCTAAAAGGAATACCCGGTATCACAAAAGTTACAGCCCGTCAGGAAGGTAATTCAATTTACAAAGCTGCCAAAGAAGTTTCAAGATGGTTGGTAGTACTGAATGCAAGGCAATATTATTATCAAATTGTTTTGGATTCATTGTCTGACAAGAGTAAAATTTTAGGAGTTACAAACTATTCAGATAATATTGCCTTTTCAAAGTATGCTTTGGCCAAGAGTTTTTATAACAACCAATTTTCAATTTCATGGGATACCAAAGATAAATCCTTGTTACTTCCTGATGGAAATATAAAGAGGTTCAATTGGATGCATAAAGATACCTGCGTTGATTTAATTGCCACGGTACCACTTGAAGATACAGTATTATGCAAAGGTTATAAGGTTTTAGTTAAACCCGAATCCAGATTGGAAACATTACAAAGATTAATAAACAGCATGACGATATCGGCATTGGGTATTGCTTCTAATGAAGACTCTACTGGTATTGTCTCAAATTTACAACTGACCAGCACTCTTGGAGAAGGTACAAAAATTATCTGGCAATCGGACGACACTTCTATTGTATCAAACTCAGGAATAGTAACACGCCCATTTAACTATTCAAAAAATGTAACAATAAAAGCACTTGTTCATATTGGTCCAGACACTCTGTCTAAAGAATTTAACATAGTTGTTAAAGCTAAAGAAATACCTACCATTGCTGAAAATGTAAATAAAATAACCATTAAGCCAAATCCTGCTACAACGTTTATTACTATTGACATTGCTGATGGAAAGCCGCATTATGTACAAATATACGATTTAACAGGAAAAATGGTGTACGAAGAAAATTTCTCAGGAAAAACAATGGTAGATGTACATTCTCTTAATTCAGGTGTTTATATGATTAACGTAAGTGGAATTAAAAAGAAATTTATAAAACAATAATGCTAAAACAGGAACTATTTGGCATTGAGTCAATACAGCAAAGAATAACTTTTAACCAGTAACAACTATTTACAATACTGTAAACGTAGCCATTTGCAAGTTGTCATCTGACGAACGTCCATCCATGACCTCAAAATCGCCGGGTCCGACCACATATTCCATATTTTTGTCACAAAACATGAGCTTGGTTGTAGGCAAAAGTTAATTGTTAAGACTTTTCATACCCCAAGGATACTGTTTTCTTGTCACGCAAAATGAACCCACTTTATCTTTTGTCAAATCAATCTCAAATAATATTTTCTTTTGATCACCAACATACGGCTCAATCACTTTAATCTGATATTTTTTAGCGTCAACACCCTGAATTTCGATGTTTAAATCATACAAGCAATCACAATCACATTTGGGGTTTTGCTCGATTTCCTGAATCAGTATTGTATCAACACTTAATGAAACATTACAATAAACAGTATCTTGACAACAATTAAACCCAGCGTTAATATGTTTAATTGACAGCTTATTAGTTGAATTGTCAAATGAATATCCTATACAAACTAAACTATCAGGAGTATTAGTAATATCAGTAATCACTCTTGTAGATTTTAAAAAACTTTTACAAGCAGACTTACTTATAAGTTGACCCTTAAACGTTGATTGTGGGGTATTAGCTTTGTCCTTTTCGCAACTGTAAATTGCAAATCCAATCAGCGATGCCGTAATAAATAAAGTTATCAAAGTTTTCATCCGTAAATAATTTTTTAAATTTTATTAAGATCAGATAAACCCCGAAGGGCACTCCGAAAGAAAACCCGTCCCGACTAATCGGGTCGTCCTTGTTTGTGTTTAACGAATCATACTAAATTTTAATTTTTAAAGGGATAGCTTATTCAATCGAAATTCTCATGAAAGCAATTTATCCTTAAATGTTTGTTTTTCTATTACATGAGTGTTTTATATCTTAAATTTCTGCTTAGATGATAATAAACCATAATAGGTTGCGTCCCTTTTTATTTTTGTCAACAAACCAATAAAAAGACACTATAAATTAAGTTTAATGGCCAATATAAAAATACATTAGGGCAAAAACCCAAACATATCAATATACTTTTAGTACAAAATTTTTATCAGACAACAGTATTTTTTACACAAAAAAAGTGTTTTTCAGGCTTTTACGAAACGCAACGATATGCACCATAACCAGAATTAAAAACGTGAAACCAAAAAACTCATGCAATTCTTCTAAATCGTGACTTTTACCCATAGTTTCCATAGCCAAAACAGAAGCCATGAGCATGACAACCGTAATAAGCAATAATGCAACACTTGCTTTGCGAATAAACTTTTTCCAATTAATTGTTTTCATCATCATAAAGTATTAGTTGTTTCTATTTTCTGTAAAAGTTCAATTCCATCTGATTAATATGAATTTTACAAAAGTGAAAATTACTTAAATAAATGAAAATAGTGCTTCGCTGGAAAAAGATTTTTGTTTGACGACTGTCTAAAAAGTATTAAGTATTAAAAACAGCAATAACATTTAAAAATTTTTTATGATGAGAACAAAAAATCTGATTATCATTACTGCATTGGCCATGTTTATTGGCGTAAACATGGTAGCTCAGCCCAACCAGGAAAACCCACCTATGAAATGCGAAAAAGCCGCTTTGTGTCCTTTCAACAATGAAATGGGCATCCCCGGGTTGACCACTGAGCAGTCTGCCAAACTCAAAGAGTTGAAACTTGCCCATTACAAAGAAGTGCAGCCGGTCAAAAACCAGCTAAAGGAGCTGAAAGCCAAACAACATACCCTGACCACTGCTGAAAAACCCGACATGAAAGCCATCAATGCCAACATTGATGAAATAACCAAGCTCGAAAATACGTTGATGAAAGCCCGAGCTGCACATATCCAGCAGATAAGGGCACTTCTGACAGATGAACAACGCATGATATTTGACTCACGCAAGCACAAACCAGGGAAAAAAGGGATGCAAATAAGGCATAACCGTATGGAACACGCTCAAATGCCAATGAAAAAGTGCGAAATGAACGTTTCTGAAAACAAATAAGCACCAATTAGTTTAATTATCAAAAAGCAGGGCAATATAAAACGTGCCTTGCTTTTTTTGTGCTAATAAAACATGGTTGTTCCAACAAAACACTAATCTGTATATCTTTGCATGGCCTAATCACTGTAAATGGTGATAGTTTTAAATATTCGCAGCATGATTAACGATATATTTCCCCATCAGTTCAACAACCAGTTTATTGCGACCAAACATATTGAAGAGTCGGATTACATTCTTCATTACAGCCAGAATTCGTTGCTGTTGAAGCAAAACGGACATGGCTTTGAACTGCCCCGAAAGAAAGATGTCAACGAAATATACGACACTTCAGCAAGTACATTTCTGTTCACTTACGACAATGTGCCTTGTTTTCTTCTTTGGGATGACCCCAAAAAGGTCAATGGGCAACTTTCTTACCAGGAATCGAACCTGTTTCGGGATTTTCCTCAAAAAGAAATAGCCTGGGTGAGCATTGTAGGGCATCAGATGAAAAACTGGTACTTAGAAAACCGTTATTGTGGGAAGTGTGGCAGTAAAACCATCGAGAAACCCGACGAGAGGGCAATTATGTGCCCTCATTGTAATCATTTGGTATTTCCTAAAATATCTCCGGCCATCATTGTTGCCATCACTTGTGAAGACAAGATACTGATGGCCAAAAATGCCAACTTCCGTGCCGATTGGTATTCTATCATTGCCGGGTATGCAGATGTTGGCGAGTCGTTGGAGCAGACTGTGGTACGTGAAGTAAAGGAAGAAGTGGGCCTTGATATTACCAACCTTCGTTATTACAAAAGCCAGCCTTGGCCTGTTTCAGGGTCAATGATGATAGGGTTCTTTGCAGAGGCCGATTGTAACCAACCAATCATCATTGATAATAAAGAAATTACCCATGCAGCTTGGTTTACACGTGGCAATCTGCCCAATCGTCCCAATAATATTAGTATAGCAGGCGAACTTATTGATTTGTTCGAAAAGGGGGAGATATGACAAAGACCAATGCTGCCCGCTTGTTGGATGTTCAGGGCATAAAGTACGATTTAGTAGAATACACCGTTGACGAATCAGATTTAAGCGCTATTGCAGTGGCTTCAAAGCTGGGACAAAATATCGAACAGGTGTTTAAAACCCTTGTTTTGCAAGGTGATAAAACGGGAGTATTCGTTTGTATCATTCCCGGGGGCGAAGAACTCGACCTTAAAAAGGCTGCCCATGTTTCAGGCAACAAAAGTGCCGCTATGGTTCCCCAAAAAGAAATACTGGGGATTACCGGTTACATTCGCGGAGGCTGTTCACCGTTGGGGATGAAAAAGAAATTCCCGACATATATTGATGAGAGCTGTATTTTGCAGGATTACATTTTTGTGAGTGCCGGAATACGGGGATTGCAAATAAAAATAACGCCTAATGACTTAATCGCAAGCGCTTCATGCGAAGTAGCGGATTTAATTATGATAGGTAGTCATTAGGTTAATACCATTATGATGTATTATCAAATGTAAGGTTTATTTGCTATTATTTATCTTCTTTCCATTGGGTTTCTTACCGAATACCATTGTGTAAAGGTTTCGGAAGTGATTTAGCTGTTTTCTGAAACCTATTTTCTCAATTTTTTATTTTTAGAAAACTTTCAAATCCACGTATTTATTTGTCTTTTACCTTGTTTTAAGCCCTGAATTTTCGTAAATTTATAGGAAATTAGCAGTAAAACTAAACTCTGGCAAGATGAAGCGTTGGGTTGTCATATTGCTTTTTACCTTCTCTCTTTTATCTGCCCAGCAGGAAGATAAAACCACCAAAGGAGGGTTTGCAATCCAAGTAGGGAATGGGGTTTTGTATGGAGGTATGGGTGGAATGATTGAATATCAGTTACGTTTTAAAGATAATGTTCGTATAACACCTTACGTCGGTAGTGGATTCTCTGTAGGATGCTCAGACTCATCAAGTGCTGAATACGTTTGGTACAGTTATGCTATTGGCGTTAATCTTGAAATGGGCAGAATGCACAGGTTTATATTAGGTCCTCAGATAGTGGGAGCCAGAAATATTTCCAATGACCCTGAAAATGCTGTAATTTACAAGAAATCTTTGGATGGGCTGTCATTTATTGCCGGATATAAAGGAACAGCGCACTTTGGCTTAATGTGGCAGGTTGTTTTTGGGGTAGCCTGTCTTCAGGATCCTTTATTGCAGGATGATAAATACTTTTTTCAACCTCATGTGGGGCTGGGAATGGGGTATAAGTTTTAAACAAACGCCAGCTCAATAATAAATTTTATCTCAATCTTTTAAAAAGCCATTGTGGGGCGCATCCAAGCTTTAAATTTTAGTATTGTCCGCATAAAAAGTATTTTCGGCATTTTCAACAATCTTCTCTACATTCCTAAGGTGTTGCGGGAGTTTCAATATATCAACAATACTATCGACAGTGAGGGCATAGTGATAATTTTTGCCAGAAAAGTTGGCCGTAAAAAGATGTGCCACAGCAGTAGGCATGGGTTTTTCGACCCAAATAACAAAAGTCACTGCCCTGTTTTTAAACTCATTTTCGTTGACCTGTTCTCGCACCTTGATGACTTTATCCAGCGTTTCGTTGAAATCTTCGTAGTTACCCATGTGCAAGTCTCTAAAATCGAGCAAAACCTTTTTTATTGGTTTTGAAGCAAAATTCATCCCGCTAAAACGGGCATAAGCCGCAAATTCTTCCATTGAAAATTGGCCGCTGTACTTTTGTACCAATAAGTTTTCAGCCTCAAAAAGTTGATATTTTATTTCCATGAGCGTTTTAGGTTTAGTCAATATAAATATACTAAATTAGATAACACCACACTATCAACCGGAGGTAAATCTTGTTGAAATTGTGCATTTTACATTATAGTATTTTTAACAAATACACTTTCATATTTTACAGAAGTTGTTTAAAAAAGGCAAAATGTCAACCACGATTTTTTTGAAAATACAATAACTAAAACAATAAAAAATTAGTTCTACTTTTTAAATATATTGAAATTCAATTATATATAAATATGAAAGTAAAAAAGCAACGTAGTTGCTACCTCTTTGCAGTCAATAAAATTGCCATAGTCATCAGGTGTGCAGCACCGATATAGCATATAATATATTTCGCTACTAGGTAGCTTAATATTTACGAGCAACACTTTTCTACAAAGATTTTGCCGCTAAGCGGCTAATAGCAAGGGTTAACTAATCTGTCAAAGTAGAATTAGCTTTGTTAAATGCATTAAAACAGTTCGTTAACATAAAACACTATTCCTATTCCTATCCTATCCCTTGAATAATAATATAATTGTCAATATGACAGAATAATCCTCCTTTGTGCAATAATTGTTCATAACCTTTAGGGTCTTTAATTCATATTTTTGGTTCGTTTAGATAAAAGAAAGTTTTCTAAAAATACAAACTAAGAAATACTCGTACTCACACATACACTATGTTTTTTATTCAACTAAATACTTATTCACTAACTAAGCCGAAAGGCATAAACAAACAAATTAATTATGAAAAAACTATTTATTTTTCTGGTAGCGTTTTTTATCGCTACAAGCTTCGCGCAAGCTGCCGCAGATATCAATCTGGGCGATTTTGAGGATGGAACTGTCAACTCATGGGTAACTTGGGGTGGAACAGTTACAAATGCCAGCAATCCTCTAAAAAACACAGACAACAATTCTGACAAGGTATTGCAGGTTGTAACAACAGCCCAATATCAAGGTGTTGCCAAAGGTGGATTAAATGTAAACATCGCAGATTACCAAAAAGTAACTTTAGATGTTTACGACCCTACCGGAGCAGTAAATTTCATTGTCAATGTATATGGCAAAAATGCCAGTAATTCAGATGTTTCAAAGGGTTTCTACCCATCTACTAATGCCGGGGCTTGGAAACATTATGAAGTGGACTTGACCAATTCTACCAACTTTGGTACATTTGTTTCAATAACACAAATTGCCCTTCAGAATAATACTGTTGCTACAAACTTACTTTTCGACAATATAAAAATTGTAGCCAAGCCATCAACCCCACCTACCAAAATCACTTTATCTGCTGCAACATTAACGCCTATTGTAGGTAAAAAAATAACAACAAGCTTAACAGTAGAACCAGCCACAGCAGGTTCGCAAGTTACCTATGGTACCTCAGATGCCACTATTGCAACAGTTACCTCTGCCGGTGTAGTAACTGCACTAAAGGCCGGCGCTGTGAAAATTTATGCCACCAGCACATTAGATGCCAACGTAAGCGACACCCTGTTTTTTACAATATCTGACCCTGTTGTAGGGACATCAATGGTACAGGCCAATTTTGAAAACGGTATCAATCCTAACCAAACCCAGGGCGGATGGAATGGCGCTGGCACACCTGCCCCAACTGTCACGATAGTTGACAACCCTAATAAAGTAGGAAATTCATCAGACAAAGTACTGAAAGTAGAAA
>Ga0116186_1000350_pt1 | contig 57382 bp, 46 predicted proteins | sample AD_JPNNA4_MetaG_FD_89806 | JGI IMG/M metagenome (GOLD analysis project Ga0116186, IMG submission 89806) | Active sludge microbial communities of municipal wastewater-treating anaerobic digesters from Japan - AD_JPNNA4_MetaG | ecosystem: Engineered > Bioreactor > Anaerobic > Digestate | place...
CAAATTGTCCTTTTTCGTAGTTGTAGTTTATGCCTTCGTCGTTGTAAAGGCTGAACTTCCCGTTGGCACCGGCATATACGAGCAATGTAACCGGGTTTTCATCTTTCTGCATGGCGTATTGAACAGGCGATCCTACTGGTACAATAGAGCCGGCTTTGACAAATATCGGGATGTTTTCATAAGGGGCAGGGGCTTTGATGGTTTGCCCCCCTTTGATTTGTTTGCCTGTAAACCAGTCGTACCAAACTGTACTGGCTGGCATATATACTTCTCTTGCACGGGCTTTATATTCTGTAACAGGGCATACCATAAAGGCCGGGCCAAACATAAACTGGTTGGCAATGGTATAAACAATAGTATCAGTTGGAAAGTCCATCACCATTGGGCGCATGATGGTATAATTTTCAAAATACACCTTACTGGCAAGGGTATATATATAAGGCATCAGGCGATAACGCAAAATATCTGTAGCTACCATAGCTTTGTAAGCCGGATGGTTTTCAGGTGCTATGTTGTATATTTCGCGATATGGGAATTGTCCGTGAATCCTGAACAATGGGCAGAAGGCTCCGTACTGTACCCAACGGGCCATCATCTCGCGCCATTCTTCAAGGAGTGCGCCTTGTGCATGTTCAAAGCGTTTTTCAACAGCAAATCCACCTATATCTGTTGTCCAATAAGGGATACCCGAAATGCAAAAGTTCAATCCGGCAGGTATCTGACGTTGTAACTCGTCCCAGCGTGAACCTATGTCACCGCTCCAGGTTGCTGCTGCATACCTTTGCTGTCCGGCATAAGCTGAGCGAGTGAGGATAAATACCCTTTGATCTGGCTTTTCTGAGCGTTGTCCTTCGTATATCCCTTTGGCATTACAAAGAGGGAAGGCATTGAAATATTGAGCACCGGGGCCTAATGCAGTTGGGTTCATAAATGCTTTACGGTCTGCTGGTGGCAGGTTTGAATGTATGTCTGGTTCGGATGCATCCATCCACCAGGCATCAATACCTTTGGCAAAAAGCTTTACACTCATCATATCCCAGAACATTTTACGGGCTTGAGGGTTCATAGCATCGTAAAAGGTGCTGTGATAGCCTGGATAAATCCAATCTTTGCGTCCTTCTTCTATATTTTTCTTGTATAAGAAGCCTTTCTCATCCAGTTTTTTATAGTTTTCAATACCTTCATAAAACTTTGCCCACACAGATATCATCAAATGTGCATTTTGCTCGTGTACTTTTTTTATCATCCCTTCAGCATCGGGGAAACGGGTAGTATCAAACTCGTGACTGCCCCATTGGTCAACAGGCCAATAGTTCCAGTCGAGTACTATATTGTCAAATGGGATGTTGCGTTTTCTGTATTGTTCAATTACTTCAAGCAGCTCGTCTTGCGTTTTGTAACGTTCGCGGCTCTGCCAAAATCCTAATGCCCACTTAGGCATAATAGGTGCAGCACCTGTCAATGTTCGGTATCCCGAAATTATTTCATCAGGTGTTTGCCCTTGTATGAAATAGTAATCTATCTGTTTGGCAACTTCTGAATATAAGGATAGTTTATCTTGTTCGCCTGCCGCCATAGGCTTCAATGCCCTTAGACTGATGTATGATTCGCCACCGTCAGGGTTCCACTCAATTTTAACAGGGTACTTTTTGCCTTTCTCCATTTTTAGGGTGAAATATAAGGCTGAGGCATTCCAACATTGTCTCCAGCGGTCAATTACCAGCTTACCATCAACCCAGACCTTGGCATATCCGGCAGAGTAAAATCGAAACTTATGCTCACCTGTAGTATCAGATGCTATATAACCTCTCCAATCAACAATACCTTGTCCCATGGGGAACATGGCAGGTACCTTTTTCAAATCTGGCAGAAATTCGTAGTTGATTTCTTTTTCTTCTTGTGATACAAATATTTTGCTGGTGTCAGTGGCTGATTTGTAAGTGGCTGTCAGCCCTCCAATTTTTCCATCTTTATTATATAACGTAAATTGCGAAACCTGGGCATACTCGCGACTATCACCAAACTTGCTTTGCGAATAGTTGTCCCACAATATGCCATAGTGGCGTGACGAAATTACAAATGGCACTGACACCTTTGTATTATATTGAAAAAGATCAACATCTTTTCCTTTGTAGTTCATGTAGCCATCCTGATGCTGGCCTAACCCAAAGAAGGCTTCATTGGCCGGCGACTCAAATACTTGGCGGATGCTCCAAAACTTTTTTCCTTCAACCTCTATAGGGGTAAAACTTTTCCCATTTTCTGATTCTGTAAGCATTTCGTTGCCATTGGCATCAAAAAAACCAATTTTACCGGTAGTGGTAAGTACCTTTACTTTAACTTGTGAACTGGTAAGGGTTACCGTGTCGCCGTTCTGGACAAAACCAACTTTTACTTTTACTTTGGGCTTATCCCAAGCCATAAGGCTTGAGTCTTTTGAAAACTTCATGTTGGCAGTAGCCCTTACCCTGACTATTTTTTCTGTTTCAAAACTGATTTGCACCAATTTTGCCCCATTGGGCATAGGCTGCGAAAGCCTTATAATAGCCCCGTTTTCAGTGTTTTCAATTTGTTTTGGGCTGCATGAAAATAATGTTATAGCTCCCAATATCAACAATAAAGTCTTTTTCATCCGTTAATAATTTAATTTTTTTAATATGGTCGTATGGAACTCGTCCCGGTTAGTCGGGGTTCATCCTTGTTTGTGTTTAACGAATCATGTTTGTTTCATTTTTAGTTTTAGCAGAAGCTTAACACACATATGATAGCATACAAATGTATTTTAAGCTTTAGGCTGTTTGTATATAATGGTGTTTTTAAACTATATACGAGATGTTAAATCGTGGTATCTAAATGTTAACAATAGGGGGCAGTTTTGATAATATTTCTTTTTGTCCACCTTCAATAAAATTACCCACATAAGACTTCTGCCATCAAAGACCAGACTTGTTATTGTAAATTTTTTTGAAAAAAAATGCTGACAATATTATTTTGGCATTGTTTTTGGAACAGAATAGTCGAACGGTCGAAAAATATATTTTTATGATTGAAGATAAAGACATTGTTAGAACCCAAATAATTGAAGAAGCAGCTAAAATATTTGGACATTTTGGTTACAAAAAAACCAGTATGGAACAAATTGCCTTAGCTTTAAATAAAGGGAAGAGCTCTATTTATTACTATTTTACAAGTAAAGAGGCCATATTTGAGGCTGTTATCGAAAAAGAGGTGGCCTTTATGCGAAAGAAAAACCATGAAGCTATGGCCAAAGCTTCCAATGTTGCTGAGAAATTCAAGGCATACATAGTATCTCGTATGAAAGGATTTGAAGAAATGGCTAATATGTACCAGGTGTTGAAAAATGAATATTTGTCGCATATTACTTTTATCAACCAAATTCGCAAAAGATATGACCATCAGGAGATTGAAAACATTCGTTTGATATTGGAAGAGGGTGTTGGCAGTGGAGAGTTTAATATAAGTAACACAGAACTGGCTGCTGTTGCTATTGCTACTGCAATTAAAGGCCTTGAAATCCCTTTGTTTTTTTCAGGAGAGAAGGTCAATGTTGAGCACCAGTTAGAAAACCTGGTACATATCGTCTTCAATGGCATACTTATACGTAAATAAAAAATTTTTTTGAAATAATTTCGACCAAATGAACAAAATAGTCGAACAATAAAAATGGTCAATAAAATGAAACACTCATGATTGTGGCCAAACAAAAGCACTCATGAATCCCGACAAATCATGACGGGTGTTCTATCTGCTTATTATATGACAAATATTGATAGTTTAAATGATTAAAATTCAATAAATTAAAAGTTCATACGAATGAAAGTGTTTAGTTATTTTTTGAAAAAATGGTTGATGGGGGTGCTGCTTTTATGTAGTTTCAACTGCCTGAGGGCGCAGGACAGCACCGCAAAATCGTTGCCATCGCTGGTAGAGCTGGCTCAGCGTGCAATCAACAAAAGCGAACAACTTGCTATTGATAGCTTGGTTGTTCGTAAGGCGCAACTGGACAAACAAAAGGCTTGGGAGGCCTATCTGCCCAAGGTGACAGCTGAAGCCACTTATACCAGGCTCAACGATGACATTGTTTTTCCGCAAAATTTGCAAAACCTGCTTTTGGGGACTCAACGTTTGCTGATTAAAGAAGGCGCTGCCATGCAAACTGCTGCATTGCCCGATGCTTATAAAGTTTCATTCTCTACACCTTATATTGTAAATACTACAAATCCCAATGCGCCCAGTAATACCTTAATGAGTGCTGTTCAGCAAAATCTTCAGGAGATTCCCCCTATTCAGGAGAAAAATATCCTAAAAGCCAACATTCAGGGACAAATGTTACTCTTTAGCGGCCTGAAAGTACCTTATCTTATCAAAGCTGCAAACCATCAGGAAAAAGCATCGAGGTGGATGAGCGAAAGTGACAAGATGAAAACCATAAATGAAGTGGTAAATACTTACGATAAACTTGCTGTTCTGGATCAAACTGCCATAGCCATTCGGCAAACTCGGGCTTTACTCAACGAACAACAACATTATATTGAAAAAGCTTTTAAAAACGGGCTTACCATTGACCTCAACCGTCAAAAAATACAACTTGCCATAGAACAGCTCAGTGTCAGAGAATATGAGATTGAGTCGAACAAAAAACTTTTATTTATCAGGTTGGAAGAATTGACAGGCTTTTTGGCTGATTCTGCTGCTTTGTTGTACCCTGAGCTGCAAATATGGCAAACTGATGTTTTACAGGGCGATGCCCAAAACAGGCCTGATATAAAAGCAATAGATGAAGCAATCCTTGCTACTGGTTACAAACAAAAGAGCGAATGGGCTGAATATATACCAAAAGTCGTTGCTGTAGGTAAAAAGGAATTGATAACATCTGATTTGTCTATGCTCGACCCTGAATGGTATGTTGGAGTGGCTGTACGATGGACTATTTTTGATGGTTTAGCTGCCAAAACATCTGCCCAACAGGCAAAAATTGATAAGTTGATTCTTGAACGCAAACGTGATGATGCTGTTCAGTTGGCCCAGCTTAATCTAAAAAAGACAGAGTATGATTTTCAAAAATATTTGTTAAACGTATCTTCTACTAAAAAACAGGTTGAGATAGCCCAAAGTATTCTATCCCTCAGCAAAAAGCAGTTTGAACAAGGCCTTATTACTCCATCTGAATACATGGCTGCTATTGTTGATTTGGAGAAAGCTCGTTTGGAATATATTCAGGCTTTAGCTGCGCAACGTGCTGCTACTGCCAGCTATTTATTTGCTTCTGGCAATTTGACCTTAGATAAAATTAAGTAAGAACATTAAAAACATCATATCATGATTACAAATAAAGTAAACAAAGTAAATTTGGTAGTTCTCTCATTAATAGGAGCCGTAATTATTACATCTTGCAGCAGCAAGAATACCAATAGCCTCGAAGGTAAAGTAAAACGCGAAACAATATGTGTTGCACCAAAAGTCCCCGGGCGTATTGCAAAGATTTTTGTCACAGAATCACAAATTGTCAAGAAAGGTGACACTCTTGCTGAGCTGTATGTCCCCGAAATTGAGGCCAAAATGCAACAAGCCAATGGTGCAAGCCAGGCTGCTACTTGGCAATACAATATGGCAAAACATGGCGCTACTAAAGACCAAAAAGATCAAGTTATTGCTATGTATGAAGCTGCAAAAGAGCAATTAAACCTGGCTGAAAAATCCCTTGCCCGTATCAAAGCCTTGTATAACGATAGCCTTGTTTCTGCTCAGGCGTACGATGAAGCATTGACCAAATATGCAATGGCTCGTTCGCAATGCGAAGCTGCTGCTGCTAAAAAACAAGAAGTAGTTGGTGGTTTACGCGACGAACAGGTCCGAATGGCCCAAGGGCAAATGAACCAGGCATACGGCGCTTTACGTGAAGCTCAAAATGCATATAACGAGCGTTTCATTGTGGCCCCGCAAGATATGACAATAGAAACAATAGCTTTGCATGAGGGAGAACTTGCTCTCGCCGGATATTCTATTTTTACTGGATATAGCCCCTCTGCTACTTACTTTCGTCTTACTGTTCCTGAAAGTAAAATTTGCGATTTTAAAATTGACAGCATTTACACGTTTTGTCTGCCTTTCATGGATAATAAGGAAGTGAAAGCCCAATTGACAGCTGTTAATGAATTGGCCAAATATGCTTTTAAGTCAAGCGCTTATCCTCAATATCAGATGGGTGAGGCTGTGTATGAGCTTAAATTTGTACCTGTAAGTAAGTCTGTCAATGATAAACTCTTCAACAACTTCACGGTGGTATTGAAATATTAGTACCTTATTTTATTTAGGACTTTAATATTATAACATAATGAAACTATTTAGTAAGTTAATAAAACGAGAGTTCAAACTTTTTTTTAAAAATGAGTTTGCCTTGTTATTATTCTTTGGAGCGCCTATTTTATATGCCCTTCTTACCGGGTATGTGTATAAAAGCGCTACTATACACGATTTGCCAATTGTTGTTGTCGATCTCGATAATTCGCCACTAAGCAATAAAATTATTGATGCTCTTGATGATAATACTTATTTGAAGGTTGCTGAGGTTAATTATGAACAAAAAAATGTTGATGACGAAATTATTCGCAAAAACTATGTTGCTGTTGTTACCATTCCTATTGGTTTTGAAGGAAATATACTTCAGAAAAGGCCAGCCGAAATTGATGCTGATATCAATGGGGCCAATATGTTAACTGCCAATTACGCCAGTACTGGTATTCAAACAGTGCTATCTATTATAAACTCGGGTATTGAAATTGAAGCTCTTCAGAAAAAAGGCATCCCTAATGCTATTGCAAACCGACAATTTGAAGGTTTTCGCATCAATATTACTCGTTTCTATAATCCTGCTTCAAATTACCTCATTTTTTTGTGGCCAGGCCTGTTGGGTGTTATCCTGCAACAAGTGTTCTTACTGGTATTGGCCTTGAGCTTTGCTAAAGAATTTGAAGACAATACCTTCAAAAACCTTCTGAAATATAGCCAAAATAGCATGTATCTTATTTTCTTAAAATCAATACCTTATTGGTTATTGGGAATAGCATTATGGTTGCCAATTACAAGGCTTTATTTCTATTGGTTCAATGTTCCTATGGTCCAACATCTCGGTGCATTCTATCTTATATCGGCTTTGTTTATTTTGTCGTTAGCATTTATGGGTATTGCATCTAGCATTGTTTTTAAAACCCAGCTTAGGGCTACTGAAGTGCTAATGATTATTGCTACTCCAAGTTTTATTATTAGTGGTCAAACTTGGCCGTTGTCTGAAATGCCTGTTATTATTAGATATATTTCAGATATAATTCCTCTTACCCATTTTCTCGAAGGCTTTAGAAAATTATTGCTTTGTAATGCTTCATTATCCGAGATTATGCCGCAAGTTGTTAATTTGGCTATCCTCTCTGTTGTTTTTCTTGTCATTGCTTTTTTTAGCCTTAGATATCGCATTACTGGCAAAAGTTATTTGATTAAAAAAATCAAAGCCCGTTTCTGGTAATATTTCCTTCATACAATGAGCGGATATGGCTGTATAATTGTTTAATTTTGCAACTATATCCGCTTTTTCATGTCTAAAATAGGTTTCATATTATTAACTATTTTTACTAACGCGTGTTTAGTATATGCAGATAATGGACATCCCCAAAAAGATAGCTTTTCAGAAAAGACTTCTCATGATACTATTTTTAATGCTGACATTCAGCCTGTTTATATATATTCACCCCGCACTTTTAAAGAATCTGAAAAAAATGAATTACTTCGATATCAGCGCTTAGTGTATAATGTAAAAAAAGCATATCCTTTTGCCAAAATAGCTGCTCAAAAGCTGAGGGAGGTAAATGAAAACCTTAGATATATCAAAACAAAAAAAGAAAAGGAAGCTTATATTGCCCGTACTGAGGACGAGATGAAAAAACAATTTGAAAATGACCTTAAAAAATTAACTATTACACAAGGTAAAATTTTGATTAAGCTCTTTTATCGCGAAACCGGAAGTACAACTTATGAAGTAGTCAAAGAATTGCGTGGTAGTTTTGAAGCTTTTTTTTGGCAAGCCCTGGCACGGCTCTTTGGTTCAAGCCTGAAAACTAAATACGACCCTCTTGGCGAAGATGCTGATATTGAAATGATTGTTCAACTAATTGAATCCGGGCAGTTATGAAAAAGCGGCTGTTTATTGCCCTTCCCCTGACTATTAGGGGACATGTTGATATAAACGAATGGGTTACAGATAAAGCTATTAACGAAAACGAAATAAGCTGGGTAAAACCCGAAAACTGGCATCTTACTCTCCATTTCCTTGGTGAAACAAATGTTTCAGATATACCTGCCTTAAAACGTATGATAGATGAGGTGTGTAGAGAATTTTCAGTTTGCGAGGCTGAGATGAAGGGTATGGGCTCTTTTGCCAACCTAAAATTGCCGAAGGTATTGTGGCTTGGTTTCAATGGCGTTCAATCGGTTATATCTGCCCAAAAAATTATGGCCGATAAGCTCTCTGGTCTTGGCTTTGTTGTCGAAACAAGGCTTTTCAAACCCCATCTTACTGTTGGCCGCATAAAAAGGCTTGGCAACGTTAAAGCCCTTAACAGTCTCCTCAATAAATATAAAAACTCCTTTTTTGCAAAAGTCCAATTTGACCGTATTGTTTTGTTTGAAAGTATATTAACCCCACAGGGCCCTGTTTATAAAGAGATACATACTGCGTATTTGACGGGCCATTTGTAATTTCGGTTGCTTAGGCAATGGCGTTTAGTTAATCCCGCTTTAGAAATTGTTTGAAAAATTTTATTAAATTATTGAATTACAATTTCTTAATCGGTTAAACTTTTTATTGCTTATTTTTTGAGATAAAAAAAACTACCAAAGCTGTATTAAACAACATTGATAGTTTATTGTAGTATCTTCTTTCTTCTTAAAGGCTAAATTTTATTTCAAAGCATCCAGGGCTCCATCATAATTCGGCTCCTGAACAATGTCAGGTACTTGTTCGGTGTATTTTACCGTACCATCAGTATCAATAACTACCACAGCCCTTGAAAGTAACCCTTTCAGCGGGCCATCTGTCATTAGCACTCCATAGCTTTTTGAAAAATTGTCATCTTTGTATTCTGATGCTGATACTACGTTGTTAATCCCTTCTGCCCCACAAAAGCGTGCATGGGCAAATGGCAAGTCTTTCGAAATACACACTACAACAGTGTTGCTCAATCCGGCTGCTTTTGCATTGAATTGCCTCACAGAGGCTGCACAAACACCAGTATCAACACTGGGAAATATGTTTAGCACTACTTTCTTGCCTTTTAACTCTGCTAATGTGATACTGCCCAGGTCTGTTTTGGTCAATTCAAAATCAGGAGCCTTAGACCCAACTGCTGGTAATGAACCTGCCGTGTTTACAGGGTTTCCTTTAAATGTAATTTTTGCCATATTCTTCTTTTATTAGTTTTATTAATCAAACCAATAACTTGAAGTATTGTTTAATGTTTCTCAAAAAATATTTAACTTTTTGCTTTATTTTTATAATAATCATACAAAACAAACTGCGCCCTGATGGGAGGTGCATCGTTTCTGACATATTGGTTATCTTGGGCTTCATTCAAAATACGGGCTTTGGTGTTGTCTGAAAGCTGAACCTCCAGTTTCATCCAAATTTCCTTTTTTATTTCCTCGTCATAAATTGGACAGGCTACTTCTACTCGATGATCGAGGTTACGGGTCATCCAGTCAGCTGAAGATATGTAGTATTTCTCGTCATTATTATTGCAAAATACAAATACTCGCGAATGTTCTAAAAATTTATCCACAATGCTTATTGCATCTATGTTTTCGCTCAATCCTTCTATCCCGGGGGTCAAACAGCATATTCCCCTTACTATCAGTTTTATCCTCACCCCGGCGTTGTTGGCCTGGTAAAGTTTCTTGACCATGTCTGAATCAACAAGATTGTTAATTTTCAAAATGATATAGGCATCTTTCCCGGCTTTTGCATTTTTTATTTCGTTGTCGATAAGCTTTATCAATCCACTACGCATATATAACGGGGAAACTAAAAGGTGCCTATAGCTGTAGTTCCAATAAGGAGAATCAAAGTATTGAAATACACGTGCCACTTCATTGGTAATGCGTTTGTCTGAAGTTAAAAGGGCAACATCTGTATATACAGCGGCGTTGCCTTCATGAAAGTTCCCGGTACACACTGCTGCATAGCTTTTAAGTATTTTTCCTTCCTGACGGGTAATAAGTACCAGCTTTGCATGAATCTTCAGCCCCTTAATCCCAAACATTACGTTTACTCCGGCTTCTTCAAGTTTTCTGGTCCAGTAAATATTTGATTTCTCATCAAAACGAGCTTGTAGCTCAATCACTGCTGTTACATCTTTACCATTACGTGCTGCATTTATTAATGCATTGACCACTTTTGAATTTTTTGAAAGCCTGTATAGTGTAATTTTTACTGATTTAACTTTAGGGTCCATCGATGCTTCCCGCAAAAAATCAACAAAACGGTCAAACTTCTGGTAGGGGTAATGCAACATCACATCCTTATGCATGATAGTTTCAATAATACTGGCATGCTTGTCTATCTGTGGATGCTCAACCGCAGGTGTTGAAGGGTACTCAAGTCGTTTTTCGCCAATATTCGGGAATGTTATGAAATCTTTGAAATTGTGATAACGTGCCCCTGGGATAATGGTATCTGTATTGTCAAATTTTAGCTTGTTGATAATATATTTGAGCAGGTCGTTAGGTATGTTTTGGTCATATACAAACCTGACAGGCTGTCCGTGACTACGGCTGCTTACCCCTTGCGAAATCATTTCTACAAGGCTTTTAGAAAGGTCATTGTCTATATCAAGCTCTGCATCGCGAGTAAGCTTTATAGTATATGCTTCAAATTTATCAAAGCTAAATATGGCAAAAAGGTCTTTCAAGCAAAACCTTATAATATCATCAATCAGGATGATACATTGTCTATTGCCATCTGATGGTAGCCTTACAACCCTGTTTAGTATCGAAGGTATCTCCATGAGTACATATTCTGTTTTTACCTTTCTCTTGCTGTTGCTTAGTTTGATGGCAAAGTATATTGATTTGTCTTTCATTTCAGGAAAGTTCTCAACATTGCTCAGCATAATCGGCGATAAAAACGGAAGTATATTGGTGTCGAAGTAATTGTCCACAAAGTAAGCCTGTTCTTCGTTTAGTTGTTGTTCATTGATAAAGTATATATTTTCTTTTTCAAATTCATTGATGATGTTGTCAAATGCCTGGCTGAATTTTTGTTGTTGGACCAATACTTTTTCCTGTATTTGTGCCAATATCTTAGCTGGTTTCTCGCCACTAAGTTCTTTGGGGTTGTAGGCGTAGTCTATCATGCGTTTTAAAGTCGCAACGCGTACCTTAAAAAATTCATCCAGGTTATTTGAATATATGCCTAAAAACCGCATCCTTTCTACTAAAGGAACTGTTTCATCAATGGCTTCCTGCAATACCCGCTCGTTAAACGAAAGCCAGCTCAGATCTCGGTTTATTATTTTTTTCTTTCCAGACATAGGTGTTTAAATTAGTCGTTTTGATGGTGGTAAGGTAATATCACTTTTTATTGGTATTGAATTAATTATTGACCAGTCTTTTATCTTAAATGTCAGCGTTACAAGCCCGGAGGTGGGCAAATTTTCTAAATATTCTGGCAAAAACAGGTTTACAAACCTTGTAAATATCGGATTATGGCCTACTATTAGCAGATTGCTAATTTTGGCTTCTACCGATTCTACTACTTCAAGTACTGTAGAAGAGTCTGTTTCATACAATCGCTCGTCTATCCTCACTTTGTGAGGTGATACATTTAATAAACGTGCCATTATTAAGGCTGTATGAATAGCCCTTGCTGCCGATGAGCTGATAATAAGGTCTGGTGGATTATATTTTTCATGAAAGAGCTCAGCTACCTGCATAACATTGTTTACCCCTTTGGGGAGCAATGGCCTGTCTATATCTTCCAGTTCCGGATATTCCCACGAGGCTTTCCCGTGCCGTAAAATATGTAAATGTTTAATCTCTTTCACTTCACACCCCTTGTTCGTAAAGCTATTGGGAAGGTTGGACTTATAGCTTTCTGACTTGTAAAGCAAAGTTAATTAACTTCATCAAAAGTTGCTGGTTTTTAGCTTTTTTTAATTTTTATTACAATATTTAAAGTGGCTATTCTCCCAAATTTCTGGTGTATTCAATGAAAATATCATTTTCATACTTTTTAAGCATCATATTTTCTCCATCATAAGTGGCAAAAGTATTCGAAACTATCCATTCTCCAAGGTTTATCAAACGACTTTTATCGTTAAGTTTGTAGTCCAAGGGGATGTGCCTGTGCCCAAATACAAAAAAATCTATTTCGTTGGTATTTAGGTATTGTTTGGCAAATTGTATCTGGTGTTCCTTGTCTTCGCCCAGAAAAGCTTCCGAAACACCTTTTGACAGCCGGCTATGTTTGCTCCAGGTATGACCTATGGCCAGGGCAAAGTTGGGATGTAGCCTCGAGAAAAGAAATTGCAGAAATTTATTCTTGAAACACCCTTTTAAAAAGCGGTACCCGTAATCAGTTTTACAAAGCTCGTCGCCATGGCCAATAAGAAATCTTTTGCCGCTTATTTCAAACAATCTATCGGTATAATGCACTTGCAACCCAATTTCTTTGGGCAAATAATCGAAAACCCAAACATCATGGTTCCCGGTAAAGTAGTGTATTTCAATTCCGCTATCGGCCAATTCGGCAAGTTTCCCTAAAAATCGAACAAAGCCGCGTGGCGCTACTTTGCGGTATTCGTACCAAAAATCAAATATGTCACCTTGTAAGAACAGTATTTGTGCATCTTTGCGAATAACTTCGAGCCAGAGCACAATCATTTTCTCTCGCTGGGCGCTTTTATCGTACGGATATAACCCCAAATGCATATCCGAGCAGAAATACGCTTTTTTGCCTTTCTGTAGCTCAATATTTATAGGTGTTTTACTTGCCAAGGTACTTCTTTATTTCGGTTTCAAGTTTTTCGCCAAAAACGTTTATTGTCAACACTCCTTTTTCTTTATTAATGAGGTATATCGAAGGTATAAACTGCACATTGTATATACTGCTATATACCGAATTGCCCACGTTTTCATCAATTACTTGGTATCCTTTAAGCTGCGCTTTATCTATAAAATTACTCCAATATCCTATATCATTGAATAAAGCAACATTATACACCTCTAACCCTTTATTACCATATCTTTCAATCAGATTATTTATGCTTTTCATTACAACCACGCAATCTGAATTTGTAGGTGTCCAAAATAGCAACAATGTCAACTTCGATTTTTCAACTACCTGGCTTAACTTGATGGTATCGCCATCTTTTGAAGGCAACTTAATTTCAGGAAATGTTCTTACTTCTGCTTCAAGATATTTGCCTTGCGATTTCGCATTTTTGAGTTGTTCAAATATTCGGTTTCTTTCTACCCACAATGCTTTTACAGGTTTCGACTCCGGAAAATACTTCTTTAGCGTATCTGAAGCAAGTTTCAAATATTGCATGTCTCGAATTTTCCCCATCACATAGGTTTGTGAATCTGTTTGCTGGAACAAACAAATAATGCTTGAAGGTGATCGAAGGTGTTCCAAAACAAATTTTACCGAAAAACTATGCTGTTGGTCATAAATTTTCTTAATGGCTATATTCATGCTATCTTTAGACTGGTTAGTTTTGCTTATCGAATCTATAGCTTTAACCGTGTTGTTCAACTGGTCCTGCAACAGTTTTGCTTCTTTTGAATATGCTGAGCCTTCCACCTGATAGTTTTCATAAATTTTTGAAGAAGGACAGTTTAGATCAATTTTCTCGCCCGGGGCAATGGCCAAAAGCAAATAATTGTCGCGTGCCACATATAGTTTGAATATGCCAGGGGCCTGTAATTCTCCTTTTAATACAAATTTCCCGTTTTGGTCTGTTTGGGCCGAATCTATAAGTTTTTCAGAAGTAATGTTGTACTCGGTCCAATATATTTTGGTATTCTTCCATCTTTCCAATACGCCGTTTACTCTATATTTTTCTTTTGTACACGAGGTAAAACAAATAATAGCTGATAGAAATATCACGCATGCCTTGCCAATATACTTTTTTATCATAATAAATCTCTATATGTATTAGTATTTAAATATTTCTTTAAGTCTTTCTGCCAACTTTTGCGATGTAATCTGTTTCTCAACAATTTTGCCTTCTTTGTCTATAAAAAGATTGAACGGCAATTCCTCTATTCCGAATAACGCAACTACCGGAGAATCCCACATTTTCAGATCCGAAACATTGTGCCACGGAAACCCATTCACAGTAATAGCTTTTAGCCATGCATCACGGCTCTTATCTATGCAAACATGGTAAACATCAAAGCCTACATTCTTGTATCGCCAGTATTGTCCTATAAATTCTTTACTTGCTTCTATACTTTTCTGGTTTGATGAAGCCCAAAAAAGGACTAATACGTATTTCCCCCTTAAACTGCTTAATGCCAAAGGCTGATTGTTGAAATCTGGCAAATTTATTTCTGGGATGGGTGCCCCCTTGGTAAGTCTTTGTTCTATCTGTACCTTACGTATGTATTCCTCTGAAATGTTACCAACTAAACTGTGTAACGATTGTACTGCATCTGCTTCCGGATAAGTTTGCATCATTACCGAATCTACCTCTTTAAATATAGCATAATCATTGGCCGGCGTAAATAATGATTTTCTTGGCGTCATTTGTTGGTACAATGCCATAACCGAGGCTAGCGTCCCTTTGTTTTCCCTAATAAAATTGATAGAAAAACTTTTTTGGTCACTCTCAATGATTTTATATACCGAATCTAACTCCGATTTGATTTTTAAAAGATTTTTACTTCCTATGCTGTCATGGAATGTTTTGCCCAACTGGTTTATCTTTTCTAAGGTCTCGTTAAGTTTTATTGTCAGTTTCTTCACTAACTGTGACTCTTCCGAGCCTTTTACATCATATTCGTTCGGCAAATCTTTAGCATCTGCCTGCACAAAAATCTTGTCCCCCGGTTTTATAACCAATGTAAGCGTATTCTTCTTGTCTAAGCCAAGTGTATAAAATGCTATTTTATTATTTATGCCTTTTAAAACAAAACTACCATCGTTGTCAACTATTACAGAGTCTATTGTTTTTATATCAGAGATGGTAAGCTCTTTTAAAAACAGCATCTCCCCCGATGCATTACGCAGTTTGCCCTTAACTTTAAAGCTTTCTTCGTTACTGCATGATGTTACAAACAACCCTATTGTCAATATCCCCAAAAGAAAATTCACTTTTTTCATGTAGCTTGTATTCATTTAAATTCTGGACAAATTTATTTTTTATTTCGGGTTTGACGTAATTTACTTCTAAACTTATTTTTTTGACCGAATCTAAATTCTTATAGACCAATACGTGTTTATGAGTGATAAATCATCGTTTTTGTTTGATAGTTATATCTCTTCTGAATTTATAAGATATTCATTTAGCGGATTTTACAAGAAATATTAAACATTAAAAAAATATTAATTTATTTTTTTCAACTTGACAGGTAACGTAATATTTCATAACTTTAAAAATATTAAAAATATTAAACATCTAATAAAATTGGCATTGTAATTGTTTATAATTCAATTTTATACAAACCTTAAAATCTATGAGCTACCTTAAATTTGACAAAACACAGTTAGTTAATCTTGAGTACTCGCTTACCAAAGAAATTGTCCGTTCAAACCGTGCAGGCTCCTACTCTCACACTACAATTGTTAACTGTAACACCCGTAAATATCATGGGTTGTTGGTTTGCCCGATAGAAGAAATTGATGGAGAAAAACATGTCATGCTTTCTTCTCTTGATTTGACTGTTATTCAACATGACGCAGAGTTCAATCTGGCCATACATAAATATCCTGGGGATGTATATTATCCTACAGGGCACAAATATATACGTGATTTCGAAATTGGAAAAGTTGCATTAACACGCTATCGCGTTGGAGGAGTTGTTATTACCCGCGAATCTATTCTGGTCGAGAAAGAAGAACAGTTGATACTGAAATATACCTTGGAAGAAGCTCATTCCCCTACAACTTTGAGATTTAAACCATTTTTAGCTTTTCGCAATATCCATTCCCTTAGCAAGGCCAATATGTATGCCAATACCAGGGTAGAAAATGTTGCCAATGGCATAAAATCAAGATTGTACAACGGCTATCCCGCTTTGTACATACAGTTCTCCAAAAAGGTAGAATTTATTCCTGCTCCTGACTGGAATTATAATATTGAGTACCCCGAAGAACAAGCCCGTGGATATGATTATTCAGAAGACTTATTTGTTCCCGGCTATTTCGAGATGCACATTAAAAAAGGGGAGTCTATATACATTTCGGCCAGTTTGCATGAAGCCCAGCCGGCATCATTGTCCAAAATATACGCAAAAGAAGTTAATAGCCGCGAGGAACGCAACTCCTTTCATAGTTGCCTCAAAAATGCCGCCAAACAATTTTTTGTCAAAAAAGACAAAAAAACCGAAATCACTGCCGGCTTCCCCTGGTTTGGCACCTGGGGCCGCGATACTTTCATTTCATTGCCTGGATTGACTTTATTTACTGACGACGAAAAAATTTTCAAGTCTGTTGTGGATACTATGGTGGACAGAATGAAAAACGGCCTTTTCCCAAACATGGGCTCAGATAGCAACCCGGCCTTTAATTCTGTGGACGCCCCAATGTGGTTCTTTTGGGCATTGCAACAATATGTCAACAGGCACAATTCTGCTGCCGAAATTTGGGAACGCTATGGCAAAACCATGAAAACAATCCTTGAAGCTTATCGTACCGGAATCTCTTATAATATCAGAATGCACGAAAATGGCCTGATATGGGCCGGAGAACACGGCCACGCCCTTACATGGATGGATGCTGTTGTGGCCGGTAAGCCTGTTACACCCCGCATGGGCTATGATGTCGAAATTAATGCCCTTTGGTACAATGCGATATGTTTTTGTCTCGACCTGGCCAAGCTTGGCAAAGATACCCGCTTTATCAACACCTACAAACACCTGCCTGAACTGATTGAAAAAAGCTTCCTCGAAACCTTCTGGAATGAAGAAAAAGGCTATCTGGCCGACTATGTGGACAATGAACATACTTGTTGGCAAGTTCGCCCAAACCAAATAATTGCTGCTTCTATTGACTATAACCTTATTCCAGATGATATAAAACAAAAGGTCATTGAAGTGGTGAAAAATGAATTGCTCACCCCTTATGGCTTACGTACTCTAAGTCCTAATGATGAGCATTACGAACCTGTTTATGAAGGCGATCAACCTGCACGGGACAAAGCTTATCATAATGGCACGGTGTGGCCTTGGTTGTTGCAGCCATTCTGTATTGCCTATATCAAGCTTTATAAAAAGTCTGGCGTACCGTTACTCAAACGTATATACGAAGGTTTTGAACCTATACTTACTGAATACGGAGTTGGCACTATTGGTGAAATATTTGATGGCAACCCTCCTCACAAACCTCGTGGCGCTGTTTCGCAGGCTTGGAGTGTTGCTGCCCTGATTACCATTGAGCAACTCATTAATGATTATGATAAATAATTGATGTAAAACCTCTAACCTGCACATAACAAGTTTTTTTATTAACCTACTTCTAAAAACACATAATTCATGAAAGTATTAATGTTTGGATGGGAATTTCCCCCACATATTTCAGGAGGCCTGGGAACTGCATGTTATGGCTTAACTAAAGGCCTTTCAAGGCACAATGACCTTGAGGTTCTTTTTGTTGTCCCTAAAGCTTTTGGGGATGAAGATAAATCTGCAGCCCATATCATTGGGGCTTCTGACGTTTATATCAACCAGAAAAAGATCAATATAAAGGGCTTTTTGAAAGAAGTAAACATGATTGAGGTCAACTCCACATTGATCCCTTATACTGACCTTGACGAATATTACAACATTATCCAAAAGTATAATTTGCATAATAATAAGAATGTTGTAAAATCTGACTTTGAAGGCCGATTCAATTTCTCCGGAGGTTATGGGCCTATGCTTTTTAACGAGATTTACAACTATTCTCTGGTAGCCTCTATGCTTGCTTCCGAACATAGTTTTGATATTATTCATGCCCACGACTGGCTTACTTATCCTGCAGGTATTGTGGCTAAAGAAATTTCCGGGAAACCCTTGGTGATACACGTTCATGCAACAGACTTCGACCGAAGCGGTGGCAACGTTAACCCCCGCGTCTTTGAAATTGAAAAACGCGGAATGGAAGTGGCCGATAAAATTATTACGGTGAGCAACTGGACTCGCGATATTGTCATTAACAAATATGGCATTAACCCGAATAAGGTTGTTACTGTTTATAACGCCGTTGAACCATTAAACGAAGCCGAAACCTCAAGGTACGAAAAATATCTTGACGATAAAATTGTTACTTTCCTTGGACGCATTACCATGCAAAAAGGCCCTGAATATTTTATCGAAGCTGCACGTAAAGTACTCAACCGCATGGACAATGTACGCTTTGTTATGGCTGGTAGTGGCGATATGATGAATAAAATGGTACTGCGTGTTGCCCAACTTGGCATTGCCAACAGGTTCCACTTTACAGGCTTTCTTGCCGGCGACGATGTTAACAATATGTACGCATTGAGCGATGTGTATGTCATGCCTTCTGTTTCTGAACCTTTTGGCATTTCGCCGCTTGAGGCTATTCGCTCCAATGTGCCAGTAATTATCTCAAAACAATCCGGAGTTGCAGAGGTGTTGAACCATGCTATAAAAGTTGATTTTTGGGATATTGATGCCCTGGCTGACGCTATATATGGTATTCTCAATTATCCTGCCTTATCAAAGATGTTTAAAACATACGGAAAAGAAGAAGTTGATAATCTCAAATGGGAAAATTCAGCAGATCATGTCCGCGCTATTTATTACCAAACTATTTCTGCCTAATCTTAATTATGAATAATAATAACTTAATATGAAAACTATTTGCTTATATTTTCAAGTTCACCAACCTTTCCGTTTCAGGAGATACCGCTTTTTCGAAATGGGCAAAGAACACTATTACTATGATGATTATTCCAACGAAAGCATCATGCGTAAAGTGGCCATGAAGAGTTACTTGCCTGCCAACAAAATATTACTTGAAATTTTTAAAGAATACGGTTGCCGCTTTAAGGTTGCTTTTTCTATCTCAGGCACAGCCCTCGACCAAATGGAGCTTTATGCCCCTGATGTTTTAGAAAGCTTCCAAAAACTTGCCGCTTCTAATTGTGTAGAATTTTTGTCAGAAACATATTCTCATACCTTAGCATCACTTATTAATCGTGAAGAATTTGAAAATCAGGTCAAAGAACACCAAGAGCGTATCCTTAAATTATTTGGCAAAAAACCTGTCGTGTTTCGCAATACTGAGCTCATCTATAATAACGAAATAGGAGAGTGGATTGCCGATATGGGCTATAAAGCAGCTATTATTGAAGGGGCTAAACATATCCTTGGATGGAAAAGCCCAAACTACGTATATTGTAGTGCTGTTAATCCTCGCCTTAAACTGTTGCTCAAGAATTACATGTTATCTGACGACCTAACTTTCAGGTTCTCTGATGTTCATTGGAACCAATACCCCCTGACTGCCGAAAAATTTACCTCCTGGATTAAACACATGGATCAAAAAGAAGATACTCTCAATCTTTTCATGAACTACGATACTTTTGGAAATATCCAGCCAAAGGAATCCGGCATCTTTGAATTTCTAAAAGCTTTTCCCAAAGAAGTATTAAGCACCAATACCTTGAGCTTTAGCACCCCTTCCGACCTTATCGAAAAATTCCAGCCAATTTCAGCTCTCTCAGTCCCTCACGCTATTTCCTGGGCTGACGAAGAACGCGATACTTCTGCATGGTTAGGTAACGAATTGCAAAAGGAGGCTTTTTATAAACTTTTCAATCTTCGCGACATGGTATTGCAAACCAATGACCCCAAAATTCTTACCGATTGGAAGTATTTTCAAACCAGCGATCATTTTTATTACATGTGCACCAAATTCTTTGTAAAAGGCAGCATGCATTCGTATTTCAACCCTTTCAGCTCTCCTTACGATGCTTTTATCAACTACATGAACATTCTTAGCGATTTTGAAATTAAAATCAAACTCGCATTATCTTCAAATAATTCAGGCATTAAAAAAACAAATGGCAATGGTACTAAGAAAACAAATAATATAGCTGCTAAAACTGACAAAGAAAAAGTGAAAAAGGTAGTTAAAAAAACTACTGCAAAAACTGCAAAACCAACAAAAGAAGATGTAGTTGTCGAAAAAACTAATAAAAAGACAGCTAAGAAAGAAACAACTAAAGAAAAAGTAAAAAAATCTAAAAAAGCGTAATATTTTAACCTTAAAAATGTATGAGTAACAAAACAACGATTATGCCCGACTATCTGTTTGAAGTAAGTTGGGAAGTGTGCAATAAGGTAGGAGGCATTTATACTGTTGTGTCAACAAAAGCATTGACCCTGTCGCAACAACTTGGTAGTAATTATATCCTCATTGGGCCCGACGTTTGGCGCGATGGAGTCGTTAATCCCGAATTTGTTGAAGATAAACGTCTTTTCAAATCATGGAGGGACAAAGCCGCCGAAGAAGGCCTGCGTATTAAAGTCGGGCATTGGAATATTGCAGGCAATCCTGTGGCCATTATTGTTGATTTTACCACTTTTATTAGTCAGAAAGATACAATTTTCTCTAAGTTTTGGGAAAAGTATAAACTCGATTCTATTACCGGCCAGTGGGACTATATTGAACCTTGCTTATTTGGATATGCCGCAGGAAGGGTGATTGAGAGCTTTGCAAAATTTAACCTCAGCGTCCGTGATAGAATTGTTGCCCAGTTCCATGAATGGATGACTGGTAGCGGTTTATTATATCTTAAATCTGAGATGCCCCAAATAGGTACTGTCTTTACAACTCATGCAACAGCTATGGGACGCTCTATTGCTGGCAACAACCAACCCTTATATTCTAATATTAAAGACTATATACCTGACCTAAAGGCTGCTGAGTTTAATATTATTTCAAAACAATCGCTTGAAAAAAACTCTGCCCAACATGCTGATTGTTTTACCACTGTGAGCGAAATTACCAACCTTGAGTGTGAAGCTTTTCTGGGCAAAAATGTAGATGTTGTTACCCCAAATGGTTTTGAAGACTCTTTTGTTCCAACTGCCGATAAATTTGACCAGGCAAGATTGCAAGCCCGAAAAAAACTTATTGAGGTGGCATCTGCCTTAACTGATTCTAAAATTAATGACGATGTTTTGTTGATTGCCAATAGCGGACGCTATGAATTTCGCAACAAAGGTATTGACTTGTTTATTGATTCGCTCGGAGAAATAAATAAGTCTGGACACTTAAACAAAGAAGTAGTTGCATTTATCCTTATTCCGGCAAACCACTATGGGCCTCGCCGTGATTTAGCTAATAAACTCAAAGGACAGGAATATGAACATTGCGATGAGTGCATCCTTACCCACAACTTACACTATCCTGAGCACGATAGTATCCTGAAAAGAATAAAAGCAAACGGATTAACACCTTCTGAAACAAATAAGGTAAAGGTTATATTTGTTCCTTCATATCTCAATGGAGATGATGGTATATTCAATATGTCATATTATCAATTGCTTATTGGGTTTGACCTTACTGTATTCCCCTCTTATTATGAGCCTTGGGGTTACACTCCTCTCGAAAGTATTGCTTTTAAAGTACCTACAATTACAACCTCATTGGCAGGCTTTGGCTTATGGATAAAGCAGCTTTCTATGAGTTCTGAAAATGCAGTTACTGTTATTGAACGCACCGATATAAATGATGCTGAGGTTACTCACCAAATTGCAGGACAGATATTGAAATTTTCTAACCTTAATGCCGAACAGGTAGAAAATGCCCGTAATCTTTCTTTTGAAATGTCTCGTACCGCTTTATGGAAAAACTTGGTTTCATATTACCTAAAAGCCTATGAGATTGCCTTAAGTAAAGTTCAAGAACGAACAAGCACAATTGCTGAAACTGAAAAAATCGAAACCCTTACCGCTGCTGAAAAATTTTCAGTAACTAATGACCCTGTATGGAAACGTCTCCTTGTTCAAAAAAATATTCCAGAAGAACTTCACGCTTTGGAAGAATTATCTAAAAACCTTTGGTGGAGCTGGAATTATGACGCTATTGACCTATTCAGGTCTATTGACCCCGAATTGTGGGTTAAAAGCGATGAAAATCCTATAGTCTTGTTAGATCTTATTCCTTACGAGAAGATCTTGAAGCTTTCAAAAGACGTTGTTTTTCTCAAAAAACTTAATGACATTTATAATAAGTTTCTTGAATATCAAAACAAACCATGTAAAGTTGGCCCCAAAATAGCCTATTTTTCAATGGAATACGGTTTGCATGACTCTATTAAGTTGTATTCAGGAGGACTTGGGGTTTTAGCTGGCGATTATCTTAAAGAGGCCAGCGATGCCAATATTGATATTATTGGAGTTGGTTTGTTATACAGATATGGATATTTCAAACAAGTAATTTCTGAACATGGCGACCAGATAGCCCAATATGAATCTCAAAAATTTTCTCAAACTCCTGTTCAGCCTGTACGCGATGCCAATGGACAATGGTTGACCATACACATCAACCTTCCCGGGAGGCCTCTTATTGCTCGTATTTGGCGATTAAGTGTTGGCCGTATCCCTTTGTTCTTGCTTGATACCGATTTTGAAGATAATATCGAACAAGACCGCAGTATTACCCATCATTTGTATGGAGGAGACTGGGACAACCGCTTTAAACAAGAATTGTTGCTTGGCGTTGGAGGTATCAGGGCTTTGGATACACTGGGTATCAGTCCGGATTTATTTCATTGCAACGAAGGCCATGCAGCTTTTATTGGGGTCGAAAGGCTAAGAAAATATATAGTTGACCAAAACCTTACCTTTGCAGAAGGGCTTGAATTGGTTCGATCTTCTCAGTTATTCACCACTCATACCCCGGTTCCTGCCGGACACGATGCTTTTGACGAAAGTATGATGCGTACGTATATGGGGCATTATCCTAAACGCCTCAAAATATCATGGTTACAGTTTATGGCTCTTGGCAAGGCCCATCCTGATAATCCTTCTGAAAAATTTTCCATGAGCGTGCTTGCTGCTAACCTTTCTCAAGAGATAAACGGGGTAAGCGAGCTTCATGGACGTGTTAGCCAGGAAATTTTTCATGACATGTACCGTGGTTATGCCGCCGAAGAATTAAACATAGGATTTGTAACCAATGGAGTGCATATGCCTACCTGGACAGCTCGTCCTTGGATGGAGTTATACAAAAGCACTTTTGGAGATGATTTTTTTGAAAAGCAAACAAAGTTTGAAACCTGGGCTAAAATTCAACAAGTACCCAATAGTAACATTTGGAAAATTCGAAACTCTCAACGTCAAATATTGGTCGATTATATAAAAGACAGGCTCAAAGATGCTGCAATTAAACGTCTGGAAAATCCAAAAATGGTAGTAGAAATGTGCGACCGTTTAAACAAACACAACCTTACCATTGGTTTTGCAAGGCGTTTTGCTACATACAAAAGGGCACATCTTTTATTTAACGATATTGAAAGATTGTCGCGTATTGTAAATAATCCATCGATGCCAGTGCAGTTTGTATTTGCTGGCAAAGCTCATCCCCATGATAAAGCTGGACAAGATTTGATAAAACTGATTTCTGAAATTAGTAAAAAACCGCAATTTGTTGGAAAAATTATTTTTATACCTAATTACGACATGAAGCTTGCTAAAATATTGGTTCAAGGGGTCGATATTTGGCTCAATACCCCAACAAGACCATTAGAAGCTTCTGGTACAAGTGGCGAAAAAGCTGTTATGAACGGTGTTTTACACTTTAGCGTCCTTGATGGATGGTGGGCAGAAGGTTATGTTGATGGTGCAGGTTGGGCTTTGCCTGAAGAAGTAACATATCAAAATAATGCTTATCAGGATCAATTGGATGCCGAAACAATTTATAACCTGATTGAAAATGGAATAGCCCCACTTTTTTATTTCAGAGATGAAAATGGGCTCCCCAATGGGTGGGTTCAGTATATTAAAAACTCTATCGAAAAAGTAGCCAGTCACTTTACCATGAGCCGCCAGTTAGAAGATTACAATACTAAATTTTATACAAAGCTTTACGACCGTACGCTTAAAGTGCAAGCCAACGACTATCAGTTAGCTAAAGAAATGGCTCGTTGGAAAAAGAAAGTCCGTTCAAGTTGGGAAAGCATCGAGGTGGTTAGTACCAATATTCCAGATGTTTCCCGCGAAGCAATTAGCCTTGGCAATAGTTATGTGGCCCAAATAGAACTTGACCTTAATGAACTTGCTCCAGAAGATATTGGCGTTGAACTTGTTTTAGCTGATTTGGTTGGAGACGAAAGCAAACCTAAAGTTTCTTATTGCCAAGAATTTGAATTGGTCAAATATGATGGACAAATTGCTCAATATCGTATTGAAATGCGGCCCCAAAAAACAGGGGTATATGAATATGGAATAAGGCTATTCCCAAAACATCCTGAGTTGCCACACAGACAAGATTTCAATTATGTGCGATGGCTCGAATAGCAGATTATCTAAAAATCCCGCATAAGAAAAACACCGTCTGAAATTTCCCCTTGCAGGGGGCAGACGGTGTTTCATTTTTTACAAATACTGTTGGCTTAGATAAGCCTTCTTAAGCTCTCGTCAGCTTTCTCTGTATAGCAAGCTTGCTTTCTGATACTAAGATAGGTAATGTCTCCCCCTAATGCCAGCTTTTTAACATTTCTTTTTATCAAGAAAACCTGATTTTACTGGCATTTGTCTTATTCAAACAATATATTTGTAGTTTATATCTCGTTTTTGGGCAAAAAAAAAGCCAACTCTTGGTTGGCTTTTTTTGTTTATAATAGTTATTGAATAGCTCTTTTTTCCTGAATACGGGCCTTCTTACCAGTTAAATCCCTTAAATAGTAAATACGTGCCCTGCGTACTTTACCTACTTTATTAAGTTCAATTTTATCAATAAAAGCAGATGCAATAGGAAAAATTCTTTCTACACCAATGTTTCCTGACATTTTTCTTACAGTAAATGTTGCTGTATGGCCTGTTCCCTTTTTCTGAATAACCACTCCTTTATATTGCTGGATACGTTCTTTGTTACCTTCTTTAATTTTATAGTGAACAGTAATGGTATCGCCACTTTTAAATGCTGGAAACTCAGTTTTTGCAGCCAGGTTTTCTTTTACAATGTTCATCAAGTCCATTATCGTAAATTTTTATCGTTTTTGCTCTGAAAAATAGGCTGCAATATTACAAATATTTTTTAATATAAAGAGCAATAAAAAGAAATTTCTTAAAAAATCTCTTTAGCCTCTTGTTTTATATAGTCTATAGCCTTTTGCAAAGGTAATTTATCTATATTACTGATATCTTCTAATATTTTTTTACTTAAGTCAATGCCCGGAGCTTTAGGGTCAGTACTTTCAGCAGCAAGATTGATAATTTTCACTATCTCAGCGCGGGCATTTTTAATCATCTCCCAAGCCTTTGCCGATACATATAATTGTTGCGAAATATTGTGTTCAAATTCTTTTCTTATTGAACTTAATAATTCAGTATGTAATTGTCTGCTGGTAATACCACTTCTGCTATGACGTGTAAGCAACATGTCTATTGAAATACGTTCAAGAAATAATATAAGCCTTTCGTATGCCTGCAAACGCAAAGGCATCATCATTTCATGAGTCTTTAATAACAACTCCACCTTTCTGTTTTTTTCTGCATTACGAAGAAAAAGCCAGACCAGGTAGATGTTTGTGCCAGAAACAATAATGAAAAAGCTAATTATTATAATCCATTCAGTTATATTCATTGCTTAAATTATTTATTTATCCTCTGTGGATTGTTTGCGTGAAAGAACTCCCAAGTACCCTCCATGATGGCGTTTTGCATAATCCTCGGCAGTAAAGTTAATCTTTTTCATCAATTGCACTACCAAAACATCGCCTATCACAGTCATGGCAGTGGTTGAGGTTGTGGGGGTAAGCCCCAATATACATACTTCCTTCGGGTTGCCTGTAGATAAAGTCACCTCTGCTTCTGAACTTAGCTCCCCATTTGGATTTCCTGTGATAAGGATAATAGGAATGCCCGGTTGTAAACGCCTTGCCAAATGTGTTAGTTCTATAATTTCTCTGGTTTTGCCTGAATTTGAAATTAATATAAGAATATCATTCTCCTGAATAATCCCCAAATCGCCATGCTGAGCTTCCGAAGGGTGCAAAAATACTGCAGGTGTACCAGTCGAACTAAAAGTTGTAGCCATGTTCAATGCTATCTGGCCCGCTTTGCCCATGCCACTGGCCACAAGTTTACCTCTTTTTACATGTACTCTTTCATAAATCAGATCAATGGCTTTTTCATAGCAGCTGTCAATAGGGATGTTTAATATTGATTTTGCTTCGTGCTCAAGTATTTGTTTTATCTCGTTTATCATTTATCCAAAATTTGAAGCAATGTTATTGCCATTTTTTCAATTATCAAAATGTCTTTCGTTTTTTTGTACCACAAAAACTATTATGCACTTTTTCAACTTTCCTTATCTTTGCCGTTCAAAATTTTTGTTGAATGGAAAAAATCGAAAGTAACCTGGTTGCATCGGTTATTAAAGCTGTCGGATCTTTATACAATAAAAGCATTGAGCCAAATTTTGTGCAAATCCAGAAAACCCGTAAAGATTTTAAGGGAGATATCACTATTGTTGTATTTCCTTTGTTGAAATTTTCTGGTAAAGGTCCGGAACAAACGGCAAATGACCTGGGCAATTACCTTGTTCAGCATTTTGAGCTTGTTGAAGGGTTTAATGTTATCAAAGGTTTTTTAAACATTGAAATTAGTAAACAATACTGGTTTTCTTTTCTTGAAGATATTTATTTAACCAAGGGTTTAGAAGGGGGGCAACTTTTTCATACATCCTCTCCTAAAAAAATTATGGTTGAATATTCTTCGCCAAATACTAATAAACCTTTGCACTTAGGTCATATTCGTAACAATCTTCTTGGATATGCTGTTGCCAATATCTTAAAAGCTACTGGCAACGAAGTGTTGAAGGTAAACCTTATCAACGACAGGGGTATCCATATTTGTAAGTCAATGCTTGCCTGGCAAAAATTTGGCAATGGGGCAACTCCCGAATCTACCGGGATTAAAGGTGACCATTTAGTCGGTGATTATTATGTCCGTTTCGACCAGGAATATAAAGCCCAGACTAAAGAGCTGATGTCCCAAGGCATGACTGAAGAAGAAGCTAAAAAACAGGCCCCCATTCTCCTTGAAGCTCAAGAAATGTTGAGAAAGTGGGAAGCGGGAGAAGAAGAAGTCCTTTCTGTTTGGCGGATGATGAACCAATGGGTGTATAACGGATTTGATGAAACATACAAACGACTGGGTGTTGATTTTGACCGTCTTTACTACGAATCTCAAACATATTTATTAGGAAAACAAATAGTGCTTGATGCCTTGACCAAAGGTCTGTTGTACAAAAAGGAAGACGGCTCTGTTTGGGCCGATTTGACTGAAAAAGGGCTTGACCATAAGGTACTGCTGCGTTCTGACGGAACATCTGTGTACATGACCCAGGATATAGGTACTGCCCATCAAAGATTTGAACAATATCATATAGATAGCCATATTTATGTTGTAGGAAATGAGCAAAACTACCATTTTCAAGCTCTTGCCATCGTTTTAGGGAAAATGGGCTTTGACTGGGCCGATAAAATATTTCATTTATCTTATGGCATGGTTGAGTTGCCTGAAGGTAAGATGAAGTCTCGCGAAGGAACCGTTGTTGATGCAGATGATTTGATGGACGAGATGATTAGTACTGCCCGCCAAATGTCTGAAGAACTTGGCAAATTAGAAGGCTTATCCGCTGAAGATATAAATAAAACTCTTAATATCATTGGGTTGGGAGCCTTGAAATACTTTATTCTCAAAGTAGATCCTAAGAAAAATATGGTTTTTGATCCCAAAGAATCCATTGATTTCAATGGCAATACCGGGCCATTTATTCAATACACTTATGCCCGAATCAAATCAATACTTCGAAAAGCCGCCGATGCCCAAATTGTTTTTGATTTAAAACAAGCTTCTGCTGTAAACATGGGAGACAAAGAAAAAGAACTGGTTAAACTGCTTTACGATTTTCCAATGGTGGTGCAAGAAGCAGCCAAAGAATTTTCTCCGGCTATTATTGCAAATTATTGTTATGATCTTGCAAAAGAATACAACCAATTTTATCACGATTGCCCAATTCTCAAAGAAGCAGATATTGCGGTCAAGAGTTTACGATTTGCATTGTCCCAACAGGTTTCTCAGGCAATTGGTTATGGAATGAAGCTTTTAGGTATTGATGTCCCCGAAAGGATGTAGTTAATTAGCCCTTTTTTTAATCGGCTTTTTATTAAAATTGTTGTAACTTTATACAAAGTTGAGAAACCTTAGCTTATTTTTAAATAACAAAAAAAAAATTTGATAAATAATTTTCAATTCAATAAATTTGCCGCTCATTTTTAAAAAGACAAAATATGATTATCGTACCTATTAAAGAAGGTGAAAACCTTGAACGTGCACTCAAAAAATTCAAACGTAAGTTTGAAAAAACAGGAACTGTTAAAGAACTTCGTGAGCGTCAATTCTTCACCAAACCTTCAGTAGAAAAAAGGCAGGAAATAATACGCGCTATCTACAGACAAAAAATGCAAGCATTAGACGAGTAACATCCAGCTTGCAGTTTTTTCATTTAAAACTGTTATATGCTGTACATTGATGAATATCTAAATTATTTAAAGTTTGAAAAACGATATTCGTCTCATACGGTGTTGTCATATAATAATGATTTACAGCAGTTTTCTCTTTTCATTGATTGTGAAAATCCTGAAAACATAAAACAGCAGGATGTCCGGCAATGGATAATCAGCCTTTATGATGCAGGAATATCGCCAAGGTCAATAAATAGAAAACTTACAGCATTAAAAGCGTTCTTTAAATTTTTGTTGAAAAATGGTAAAGTAGCTAAAAACCCTGTAATTGGGATTAAAGCGCTTAAAACAAAAAAAAGTTTACCTCAGTTTGTTGAAGAATCAAAAATAGGCTCTCTTTTAGAGGATAATTATTTTGAAGTTGGATTTGAAGGGTATCGGAATAAGATTATCATTGAAATGTTTTATTATACCGGCATTCGGCTTTCAGAACTGATAAACCTTAAAACTTCAGATGTTGATTTTTTCAAACAATGCATTAAAGTGCTTGGCAAACGAAACAAAGAAAGAATAATACCATTAACCCCAAAGTTTGTTTCACATTTAAATGAATATTTTAAAATGAAAAGTGAGTCAGGGGTTGCAGATTCTGGTTTTGTATTTTGCAGTAGTAAAGGGAAACAATTAAATCCGCGTACTATTTATCAGGTGGTAAACACCTATCTGAAAATGGTTACTAGTATTGAGAAAAAAAGCCCGCATGTTTTAAGACATACTTTTGCCACGCATATGCTGAATAATGGAGCAGACCTTAATGCAATTAAAGAATTGTTAGGGCATTCAAGTTTAGCAGCAACAGAAGTTTATACACATAATACATTTGAGAAGTTAACGAATATTTATAAACAAGCCCATCCCCGGGCATAAAAAACGGAGGAAGAGCTATGAAAATAAAACTACAAAGCCTACATTTTGATGCAGATCAGAAACTTATCGATTTTATTGAAAAAAAAGCCGATAAGCTTGCAAAATTGTATGAAAACATTGTTGGTATCGAAGTGATACTAAAACTGGACAATGATTCGAAAGACGAAAATAAGGTTGTTGAAATGAAAGTAGAAATACCCGGCAATGATCTTTTTTCGAAAAAACAATGCAGAACTTTTGAAGAAGCTGCAGACCAGTGTGTTGATGCATTAAAAACCCAACTTGTAAAATTCAAGGAAAAACAAAGAGGAGAATAAGAAAAATTCTTAGTTTTTTTTTGAATAGTAAATAAAAAGTTATACATTTGCCAACCCAAAACAAAAGGGGATAGGTAATGCAAAAAAGGAGTATTGCCAAGTGTTTGTATAGTTCATTGAAATTATTCATTATATCATGTGATATGTTGCCGATGTAGCTCAGCTGGTTAGAGCAGCTGATTTGTAATCAGCAGGTCGGGGGTTCAAATCCGTCCATCGGCTCATTTAATTAATATTGGGGAGATTCCAGAGCGGCCAAATGGGGCAGACTGTAAATCTGTTGTCTGATGACTTCGGAGGTTCGAATCCTCCTCTCCCCACTTAAGATTGATAAATGACCATTAATGATTAAAAATTGAAATTCAATTCAACAATCATAAATTTTCAATTGTCAATTATATGCGGGAGTAGCTCAGTTGGTAGAGCATAACCCTTCCAAGGTTAGGGTCGCGGGTTCGAGCCTCGTCTCCCGCTCATAGCTTATAGGTAGTATTATATACTGCAAATGAGTAAAACGGAAGAAATGAAAAGTGCCATTTAAGCTCAGGGGGGAAGGGCATGCCGAAAATTCGGAAAAGGAAGTCTCCAAAGGGTGAAAAGGCTAAAATAAAATGCCGTTGTAGCTCAGGGGTAGAGCACTTCCTTGGTAAGGAAGGGGTCATGGGTTCAATTCCCATCAATGGCTCTAAAAATCAATCAGATAGATTTGCCATTATTTGATTGATTATTTTGATTTTTGATGTATTGAATAAATTCGATAATAACGTTTATTTTTTTGAAAATAATTATAAATTAATAATCTTCAACAATTTTGAGTTATGGCAAAAGAAAAATTTGACAGGTCAAAACCTCACGTTAATATTGGAACCATTGGTCACGTTGACCATGGAAAGACAACCTTGACCGCTGCAATTACTATGGTGCTTGCAAAAAAAGGGTTATCTGAAGTTCGTTCTTTCGATTCTATAGACAACGCTCCTGAAGAAGAAGAACGTGGTATTACAATTAATACAGCTCACGTTGAATATCAGACAGCTAACCGTCACTACGCACACGTAGATTGCCCTGGTCACGCTGACTATATTAAGAACATGGTAACTGGTGCAGCTCAGATGGACGGTGCTATTATCGTTGTAGCAGCAACTGATGGCCCTATGCCTCAGACCCGTGAACATATTCTTCTTGCTCGTCAGGTAAATGTTCCTAAAATTGTAGTTTTCATGAACAAAGTTGACTTGGTTGAAGATGCAGAAATGCTTGACCTTGTTGAAATGGAAATGCGTGAACTTTTGAATTTCTATAATTTTGAAGGAGATATTGCTCCTGTTATTCGCGGTTCTGCTTTAGGTGCTCTTAATGGAGATCCTAAGTGGGAAGAAAAAGTTATGGAATTGATGGATGCAGTTGATACCTTTATTCCAATTCCTCCACGCGACACAGACAAACCATTCCTTATGCCGGTAGAAGACGTATTCTCTATCACTGGTCGTGGTACTGTAGCTACAGGTCGTATCGAAACTGGTGTTGTTAACACATCAGACGAAATGGAAATTGTTGGTCTTGGTGTTGAGAAGAAGAAAACAGTTATTACCGGTGTTGAAATGTTCCGTAAAATTTTGGATCGTGGAGAAGCTGGTGACAACGTAGGTTTATTGCTTCGTGGTGTTGATAAAGAAGAAATTAAACGTGGTATGGTTATTGCAAAACCTGGTACCATTACTCCTCATACTGTTTTCAAAGCCGAAGTTTACGTTTTGAAAAAAGAAGAAGGAGGACGTCACACTCCATTCCACAATAAATATCGTCCTCAATTTTACTTACGTACCCTTGACGTAACTGGAGAAATTACTTTACCAGAAGGACGCGAGATGGTTATGCCTGGTGACAACGTTACTATTACAGTAACATTGATTTACCCTGTGGCTATTAACAAAGGTTTACGATTTGCAATTCGTGAAGGTGGCCGTACTGTTGGTGCAGGACAGGTAATTGAAATAATACAATAATATGCAAGATAAAAACCAAGGGTTATTATTAACTCTTGGTTTTAACATACGGGTGTAGCTCAGTTGGTAGAGCATTGGTCTCCAAAACCAAGTGTCGGGCGTTCGAGTCGCTCCTCCCGTGCTTCATTTATTAACATATGAATTTTTTTAAGAGAATAAAGAATTACATTAGTGAATCATACACTGAGCTTATGCACAAAGTTTCATGGCCTACATGGAACGAATTGCAAAGTAGTAGCATCATAGTAATGATAGCTTCAGTGATATTTGCACTGATTGTATTAGCTATGGACCTGGTATTTAAATATGGGGTTAGTGGCATTTATAGTATTTTTTCTTAAGCTGGAGCACTTGATAAATGGACCAACAAAAAGAAAAAAAATGGTATGTCCTTAGAGCTGTAGGCGGTAAGGAAAAAAAAGTTAAGGAATACATTGATAATGAAGTCAATCGACTTAACTTACAAAATTATATCACTCAGGTATTAATACCTACAGAGAAAGTTGTGCAGATGCGAAATGGGAAACGCATTAGTAAAGAACGCATCTTTTTTCCTGGGTATGTATTAATAGAGGCTCAATTGGTTGGTGAAATACCTCATTTATTAAAAGATGTGCCAAATGTATTGGGTTTCTTAGGAAGTAAAGGTAATGAGCCTACCCCTTTGAGGCTGAGTGAAGTAAACAGGATATTAGGAAAAGTTGATGAACTCATTGAAATGGGTGAAGAAGTAGCTTTACAGTTTTATGTTGGAGAACCTGTTAAAGTTATTGATGGGCCATTCAATGGTTTCTCTGGTATTATTGAAGAAGTAAACGAAGAAAAGAAGAAACTCAAAGTAATGGTTAAAATTTTTGGACGAAAAACACCATTAGAGTTGAACTTCATGCAAGTAGAAAAAGAATAAAAACTTTGACTTTACCAGTTTAAGTATTACGAAGAATCCTCTCGTAAATAATGCTTCCCTTTGTAAGAAAGCAAACAGGTAGTCAATATTAATGTTAATATATTATGGCAAAAGAAGTAGTTGGATTAGTAAAATTGCAAATTAAGGGAGGGGCAGCCAATCCTTCGCCACCAGTAGGGCCGGCATTAGGCTCGAAAGGTATCAATATTATGGAGTTTTGCAAGCAATTTAATGCAAGAACCCAAAATATGGCAGGGAAGGTTATACCAGTTGTTATTACTGTGTATGCCGATAAGTCATTTGACTTTATTACCAAAACCCCTCCGGCAGCTGTTCAGCTTATTGAACTTTCAAAAGTAAAAGGCGGTTCTCCTGAGCCAAACAAAAATAAGGTTGGGTCTGTTACCTGGGATCAGGTTAAAGAAATAGCACAAAATAAAATGCCTGACCTTAATTGTTTTACAATTGAGAGCGCTATGAGTATGGTTGCTGGTACAGCACGTAGCATGGGACTCACCATAACTGGTGAAAATCCGTTAAAAAATTAATAAAAATAAGACGAATAAATGGCTAAACTGACGAAAAACAGAAAATTAGCTCTGTCTAAAGTTGATACAGTTAAGTTTTATAAGTTAGATGAAGCTGCAGTTTTGTTGAAGCAAATTACTTCTACAAAATTTGATGCTTCAATAGACATTGATGTAAGACTTGGTGTAGATCCTAGAAAAGCTAATCAGATGGTTCGTGGTGTCGTTACATTGCCCAATGGAACAGGCAAACAAACCAGAGTTTTAGTACTCTGTACACCCGATAAAGAACAAGAAGCAAAGGAAGCCGGGGCAGACTATGTTGGTCTTGACGATTATATCGAAAAGATTAAAAATGGATGGACAGATGTAGATGTGATTATTACATTACCTTCTGTAATGGCCAAAATAGGAGCTCTCGGTCGTGTATTAGGCCCTCGTGGGCTTATGCCAAATCCTAAGAGTGGTACAGTTACCATGGAAGTTGGAAAAGCTGTAAAAGAAGTAAAAATGGGTAAAATCGACTTTAAAGTTGATAAATTCGGTATAGTACATACTTCAATTGGAAAAGTTTCTTTTGAAGCTGATAAAATTGTAGAGAATGCTCGTGAATTCCTAAATACTATCATGAAGCTTAAACCTTCTTCTGCAAAAGGTACTTATGTAAAAAGTGTTTACCTTTCTTCAACGATGAGCCCGGGATTGAAGATTGATACAAAATTAATGACCGAGTAAACTTTTGATGTTATGAGGAAAGAAGAAAAAAACACGATTATCGAAGATTTAGTTGAGCAAATTTCAGCCAATAAACATTTTTATGTAGCAGATATTGCAAATCTTAATGCCGCTACGACTAGCAAATTAAGACGTAAATGTTTTGAAAATAAGATTAAGCTTGTAGTTGTAAAAAATACTTTGCTTAAAAAGGCGCTCGAAAAAATTGAAGGAGATTACTCTGAAATTTATGGGGTTTTAAACAATTCATCTTCTTTATTACTTTGCGAAACAGGAAATGCTCCTGCCAAGCTTATTAAAGAATTTAGAAAAGAATGTGAAAAACCTATTCTTAAAGCTGCGTATGTTGAAGGTAGCGTTTACTTAGGAGATAATCAATTAAATACCCTTGTAAGCCTTAAATCCAGAGAAGAACTTATTGGCGACATCATTGGGTTGTTACAATCTCCAGCTAAAAACGTTGTTTCAGCATTACAGTCAGGAAAGAATACTCTTGCAGGTGTAGTTAAGACATTGTCAGAACGCCCTGAATAACAAATTAAAAACAAATAAAAAAAGTAATAACATTTTAAATTTCTATAAAAATGGCAGATTTAAAAGCTTTCGCAGAACAACTTGTTAACCTTTCAGTTAAAGAAGTTAATGAACTTGCAAAAATCTTAAAAGACGAATATGGAATTGAACCTGCTGCAGCTGCAGTAGCTGTAGCTGCAGCTCCAGCAGCTGGTGGTGCTGCTCCAGCAGCTGAAGAAAAAACACAATTCGATGTTATTTTAACCAGTGCCGGTGGTGCTAAATTACAAATAGTAAAATTGGTTAAAGACATCACAGGACTTGGCTTAAAAGAAGCTAAAGACTTAGTTGATGCTACACCAAAAGCAGTAAAAGAAAAAGTATCAAAAGAAGAAGCAGAATCAATTAAAGCACAATTAACAGAAGCCGGAGCCGAAGTTGAAATTAAATAATATCTTTTGATATATCATACATGGGTTTAGGGACCATGCAAAAGCATGGATTTCCCTAAGCCTTTTTGTCGTTTTATTCATAGAGTTAATTTAATCCAATCTATCAATGGCTTCAAAGAATATTGAAAGAATAAGTTTTGCTTCTTCAAAAAATCGGTTAGCGTATCCCGATTTTCTTGAGATCCAAATAAAATCATTTGCTGATTTCTTTCAGCTCGAGACAACTCCAGAGAACAGAAAGAGCGAAGGTTTATTTAAAGTGTTCCAGGAAAATTTTCCTATTACAGACTCCCGGAACAACTTTGTTTTAGAATTTATCGATTATTATATTGATCCTGCCAGATATACTATCGAAGAGTGTCTTGAAAGAGGCTTGACCTATAGTCTTCCTTTGAAAGCTAAACTCAAATTGTATTGCAACGATCCTGAACACGAAGATTTTGACACAGTTATTCAGGACGTATATCTTGGAACAATTCCATACATGACTCCACGAGGGACTTTTGTCATCAATGGCGCTGAACGTGTTGTTGTGTCACAATTACACAGGTCTCCGGGTGTATTTTTTGCTCAAAATGTACATACCAATGGTACAAAAATCTATTCTGCAAGAATTATTCCTTTCAAAGGTTCGTGGATAGAATTTACTACTGACATCAATAACGTAATGTATGCATACATTGACAGGAAGAAAAAGCTTCCTGTTACTACATTGTTACGTGCAATTGGGTATGAAAGTGACAAGAGTATTCTTGAAATTTTTGACCTTGCTGATGAAGTAAAAGTTTCAAAAAGTGCCCTTAAAAAACTTGTTGGAAGACGTCTTGCTGCAAGAGTTTTGAAGTCATGGATTGAAGACTTTGTTGATGAAGATACCGGTGAAGTAGTTTCAATCGAGCGTAATGAAGTTGTTATTGACCGTGAAACAGTTTTGGAAAACGATCATATCGACTTAATTGTTGACGCAAATGTTGATACCATTCTTTTGCATAAAGAAGGTACCAATATGATTGATTATGCTATAATATATAACACTTTACAAAAAGACCCTTGTAACTCAGAAAAGGATGCTGTACTTCATATATACAGACAGTTGCGAAACAGTGAACCTCCCGATGAAGCTACTGCCCGTGATGTGATTGATAAGTTATTCTTTTCAGACAAACGTTACGATTTAGGAGATGTTGGCCGTTTCAAAATCAACCGTAAACTTGGCTTAAATATCCCTAGTGAAACTAAAGTTCTTACTAAAGAAGACATTATTTCAATCATAAAACATCTTATTGAGCTTATCAACTCTAAGACAGATGTTGATGATATAGACCACTTAAGTAACCGTAGGGTCAGGACTGTTGGAGAGCAATTGTACAACCAGTTTAGTGTTGGTTTAGCTCGTATGGCACGTACTATCAGAGAAAGAATGAACGTACGCGACAACGAAGTATTTACCCCAACTGACCTGATTAATGCTAAAACATTATCTTCGGTTATCAATTCATTCTTCGGAACCAACCAATTATCCCAGTTCATGGACCAAACCAACCCACTGGCAGAAATGACACACAAACGTCGTTTGTCTGCATTGGGACCAGGAGGTCTTTCGCGAGACAGGGCAGGTTTTGAGGTTCGTGACGTTCACTACACTCACTATGGACGTCTTTGCCCTATTGAGACTCCTGAAGGGCCAAACATTGGTCTTATCAACTCACTTTGCGTTTTTGCAAAAATTAACGCTTTAGGTTTCATTGAAACACCTTATCGTAAAGTAGAAGCCGGAAAGGTAGATCTTTCTGAAGAAGGTGTAATGTACATGAGCGCAGAAGAAGAAGAAGGTAAAATAATAGCTCATGCAAATGCTAAGCTCAACAACGATGGGACATTTGCTGAACAACGTATTAAGTCAAGGCTTGAAGCTGACTATCCTCAGGTATCCGGCGAAGAAGTTCATTTGATGGACGTTGCCCCAAACCAGATTGCTTCTATTGCTGCTTCACTTATTCCATTTCTTGAGCACGATGATGCAAACCGTGCGTTGATGGGGTCAAACATGATGCGTCAGGCAGTGCCTCTGATCAGGCCCGAATCTCCTATTGTTGGTACAGGTATTGAAGAGCAGGTTATTACAGACTCTCGTATTCATATCCAGGCTGAATGTGATGGGGTTGTTGAGTATGTTGATGCTAACGAAATAAAAATTCGTATGGCCCTTACAGAAGATGAGAAGTTTGTAAGTTTTGATGAGCCAGTAAAGACATACCGTTTGCCTAAATTTTTAAAGACAAACCAAAGTACTTGTATCAACTTAAAACCACTTGTTAAAAAAGGAGATAAAGTTGAGAAAGGTCAAATACTAACAGAAGGGTATTCAGCCGAAAAAGGAGAACTTGCGCTTGGCCGAAACTTGATGGTAGCATTCATGCCATGGAAAGGTTATAATTTTGAGGATGCTATTGTTATCAGCGAAAGGGTAGTGAGTGAAGACATGTTCACTTCAATCCATATAGATGAATACTTACTCGAGGTTCGTGATACAAAACGAGGTTTGGAGGAACTTACTGCTGATATACCGAATGTAAGTGAAGAAGCAACCCGTAACCTTGATGAGAATGGAATTATTCGTGTAGGTGCAGATGTAAAGCCCGGAGATATTCTTATTGGTAAAATAACTCCTAAAGGAGAGACAGAACCTTCACCAGAAGAAAAACTGCTTAGGGCTATTTTTGGTGATAAAGCTGGTGATGTAAAAGATGCTTCTTTAAAGGCAACTCCTTCTCTTGATGGAACTGTCATAGATACAAGGCTCTTTTCAAGAGCTATGAAAGAAAAGAAAGGGGCTAAAGTTATCAATGAAAAGAACCTTATTCAAAAAATTGAAGATGATTTCATAAGACAAACAGAAGAGTTGAAAGCCAAGATGGTAGATAAACTTTTCATTGTTGTAAATGGAAAAACTTCGCAAGGAGTTAAGGATTTCCTGAACGTTGATGTTATTCCGAAAGGAGTAAAATTTAGCCAGAAGATGTTACAGGATCTTGATTTTATGAATGTTAACCCAAGTAAGTGGACAACAGATAAAGACAAGAACCAAATCATTAAAGATCTTTTCCATAATTATATTTTAAAATATAAGGAAATAGATAGCATATATAAGCGCAAAAAGCACAATTTGCAGATTGGAGATGAATTGCCTGCCGGAATTGTTCAACTAGCTAAAGTTTATATTGCTAAAAAGAGAAAAGTGCGAGTAGGGGACAAAATGGCAGGGCGTCACGGTAACAAAGGGATTGTATCTCGTATTGTACGTCGTGAAGATATGCCATTTCTTGAAGATGGTACTCCTGTAGATATTGTATTGAACCCGCTTGGTGTGCCTTCTCGTATGAATCTTGGACAGATATATGAAACTGTACTTGGTTGGGCAGGGAAAGAGCTTGGAGTTAAGTTCTCTACACCAATTTTTGATGGAGCTTCAATTGAACAAATTAATGAATATACGCAAAAAGCCGGAATCCCTAATTATGGTAGAACATACTTATACGATGGAGGTACAGGTGAGAAGTTCGATCAGCCTGCAACAGTAGGTGTTATATACATGCTGAAACTTGGTCACATGGTTGACGATAAGATGCATGCTCGTTCAATTGGGCCATATTCACTTATTACACAACAACCTCTTGGTGGTAAAGCACAATTTGGGGGCCAGCGTTTTGGTGAAATGGAGGTTTGGGCGCTTGAAGCATTCGGTGCTGCTAATATATTGCAGGAAATTCTGACAATTAAGTCAGACGATGTAATAGGCAGGGCTAAAGCATACGAATCAATTGTTAAAGGAGAGCCAATGCCTGTCCCTGGTATTCCTGAGTCATTGAACGTGTTGCTGCATGAGCTCAGAGGTTTGTGTTTGAGTATCAACATGACCAATTAATATTGGGAAACATTGAATGTAGAGTCTTTTTAGTAAATGAAAAAATAGCGACGTATGTCATTCAGAAAAGATAATAAACAAAAAAGCAGCTTTTCAAAGATAGCTATAGGTTTGGCTTCTCCCGAAGAAATTCTTGAACATTCCAGCGGTGAAGTACTTAAGCCAGAAACTATCAATTATCGTACTTATAAACCAGAGCGAGACGGTTTATTTTGCGAACGTATTTTTGGACCAGTTAAAGATTATGAATGCCATTGCGGCAAATACAAGCGAATCAGGTATAAAGGGATTGTTTGCGATCGTTGCGGTGTTGAAGTAACTGAGAAAAAAGTACGTCGCGAACGTATGGGGCATATTAATCTTGTGGTTCCTGTTGCCCATATTTGGTATTTCAGGTCAATTCCTAACAAAATTGGTTATTTACTTGGTATTCCAAGCAAAAAGCTTGACTCTATTATATACTATGAAAGATATGTTGTAGTAAATGCTGGTATTAAAGCTGCCGACGGAATTAAGGAAATGGATTTGCTTACCGAAGAAGAATATCTTGATATTTTAGAAACTCTTCCTAAGGAAAACCAATATCTTGATGATAGTGACCCAAGTAAATTTATTGCAAAAATGGGCGCTGAAGGTATTCATATGCTTCTTGAAAAAATAGAATTAGACAATCTTTCATATTCACTTCGTAACCAGGCTAGCAAAGAAACATCACAACAACGTAAAAGTGAGGCTTTGAAAAGGCTTCAGGTTGTTGAAGCTTTCCGTGAATCTAAAGAAACCAACAAGCCTGAGTGGATGATTTGCAAGGTTATTCCAGTAATTCCTCCAGAATTAAGGCCTTTGGTCCCTCTCGATGGGGGACGTTTTGCTACGTCAGATCTCAACGACCTTTACAGAAGGGTTATTATCCGAAACAACCGTTTAAAAAGGCTTTTAGAAATCAAAGCTCCAGAAGTAATTTTACGTAACGAAAAACGTATGTTACAGGAAGCTGTTGACTCATTGTTTGACAACTCTCGTAAAGCAAGTGCTGTTAAAACTGATGCTAACAGGCCTTTGAAATCATTATCAGACAGCTTAAAAGGGAAACAAGGCCGTTTTCGTCAAAATTTACTTGGTAAACGTGTTGACTATTCTGCACGTTCGGTAATTGTTGTAGGTCCAGAGCTTAAGTTGCACGAATGTGGTTTGCCCAAAGATATGGCTGCAGAGCTTTACAAACCTTTTATTGTAAGGAAACTTCTTGAAAGAGGTATTGTAAAGACTGTAAAATCAGCTAAAAAAATTGTAGAAAGAAAAGATGCTGTTATTTGGGATATCCTTGAAAACGTTTTGAAGGGACACCCGGTATTGTTGAACCGGGCCCCGACTCTTCACCGTTTGGGTATTCAGGCTTTTCAGCCTAAACTTATTGAAGGTAAAGCTATTCAATTGCACCCACTCGTTTGTACTGCGTTCAACGCTGACTTTGATGGTGACCAAATGGCTGTACACCTGCCATTAGGCAATGCAGCTATTCTTGAAGCTCAAATATTGATGTTAGCTTCCCACAATATCCTTAACCCCGCAAATGGTGCACCAATCACGGTCCCCTCTCAGGACATGGTTTTAGGGCTTTATTATATGACCAAACCACGTATGAGTACCCCAGAACACAAGGTGCGTGGTGAAGGTATGACATTCTATTCATCAGAAGAAATTATCATAGCATTCAATGAGAAACGTGTTGATTTGCATGCTAAGATTAAAATCAAAAATAACTATACGGACGAACCCGACAGGAAGTTTATTGAAACTACCATTGGCAGGGTACTTTTCAACGAAGTAGTCCCTCGCGAGGTGGGTTATATTAACGAAGTTCTTACTAAAAAGTCACTTCGAGATATTATCAGCAAGGTACTTAAAGTTACAGGTACATCCCGTACTGCTAAGTTTCTTGATGATATTAAAGAACTTGGGTTTAAGATGGCTTTTACCGGAGGCCTTTCTTTCAACCTTGCCGATGTAATTGTTCCTGAAGAAAAAGATAAACTTGTAGAAGCTGGTTATAAAGAAGTTGACGAAATCATTAGCCAATACAACAATGGTTTCATTACTTATAACGAACGTTACAATAAAGTTATTGATAACTGGACTCACACAAACAGCAAGCTGACTGATATTCTTATGAAGAAAATCAGTACACACAATCAGGGCTTCAATCCTGTTTACATGATGCTTGATTCTGGAGCTCGTGGTTCTAAAGAGCAGATTCGTCAGTTGGCTGGTATGCGTGGTCTTATGGCAAAACCTCAGAAATCAGGTTCTACAGAAAGCCAGATTATTGAAAACCCTATTCTTTCTAACTTTAAAGAAGGATTGTCAGTACTTGAGTACTTTATTTCTACTCACGGAGCTCGTAAAGGTTTGGCTGATACTGCTTTGAAAACTGCAGATGCAGGTTACCTTACCCGACGTTTGGTTGATGTATCGCAAGATGTGATTATAACAGAAACAGACTGTGGAACATTGAGGGGGCTTGAAGCTTCTGCTATTAAGAAAAGTGAAGAAATTGTTGAGTCTTTGTACGAAAGAATTCTTGGGCGAACCTCGGTTCATGATATTTATCACCCACAGACTGGCGAATTGCTTGTTGGTGCCGGAGAAGAATTTACAGAAGAGATTGCTGCCAAGATTTCAGAATCACCTATAGATACTGTTGAAATCCGTTCAGTGTTGACCTGTGAATCTAAGAAAGGGGTATGTGCAAAATGTTACGGACGAAATTTAGCGACAGGGCGCATGGTGCAAATTGGCGAAGCGGTAGGAGTAATTGCCGCACAATCAATTGGCGAGCCTGGTACACAGCTTACACTTCGAACATTTCACGTTGGTGGTGTTGCGTCTAATATTGCCACAGAATCGGATTTAATTGCTAAATACGATGGTATTATTGAGATAGATGAATTGCGTACAGTTGAAGGGATAAGAGATGGTGAAAAAGTTGATATTGTTATTGGACGTATGGCAGAAGTACGTTTGGTGGACAAAAAGACGGGTAGTGTCCTTACAACTAATAGTATTCCTTATGGTTCAAAACTATTTGTAAAGAATGGTGCTGAGATTACAAAAGGGACACGTATTTGTGAGTGGGATCCATTCAACGCGCTTATCATTTCTGAAGTTAGTGGTAAGATAGCCTTCGATTCGGTTATTGATGGTGTTACATTTAAAGAAGAATCTGACGAGCAAAGTGGATATAAAGAGAAAGTAATTATTGAGTCAAGGGACAAGACTAAAAACCCTATGATTAAAGTAATTAGCAACGATTCAGACATTGTTCGGTCTTATAACTTGCCTGTTACTTCTCATGTAATTGTTGAAGAAGGAGATACAATTAAAGCGGGTGATATTATAGCTAAGATTCCTCGTAACGTTGGTAAGTCTGGCGACATCACCGGGGGGCTTCCTCGTGTTACCGAGCTTTTTGAAGCACGTAACCCATCGAACCCTGCTGTTGTAGCTGAAATTGATGGAGAAGTTACATTTGGTAAGATCAAACGTGGTAACAGGGAAATTAAGATTACTTCTAAAACAGGAGAAGTTAAGAATTATCTTGTTTCCATGTCAAAACAAATACTTGTTCAGGAGAATGATTATGTAAAAGCTGGCACCCCACTTTCAGACGGAGCCATTACTCCTTCAGATATCTTAGCAATTAAAGGGCCTACAGCAGTACAGGAATATATTGTTAATGAAATCCAGGAAGTTTATCGTTTGCAAGGGGTAAAAATCAATGACAAACACTTTGAAGTAATTGTTAGACAAATGATGCGCAAGGTAGAAATCATAGATCCGGGCGATACCAAGTTCCTTGAAAAACAGATTGTTGACAAGCTCGAATTCATGGCAGAAAACGACGAGCTCTTTGGCAAGAAGGTTGTTGTTGATGCAGGAGATTCTACTACGCTGAAAGCTGGCCAGATTATTACTGCTCGTAAGCATCGTGATGAAAATTCATTGTTGAAGCGTCGAGATTTGAGACAAGTAGAAGCACGTGATGCGTTGCCAGCAACATCAAGTCAGATACTTCAAGGTATTACCAGGGCTGCGCTTCAAACCCAAAGCTGGTTCTCGGCCGCTTCATTCCAGGAAACAACAAAGGTATTGAACGAAGCTGCGATATTTGGTAAAGTTGACACATTGGAAGGTTTGAAAGAAAACGTTATTGTTGGCCATCAAATCCCTGCAGGTACAGGTTTACGTGAATATCAGAATATTATTGTAGGTTCAGCCGAAGAGTATGCCCGTTTGGTCACATCTAGCGATTCGTCATTAGATGAGGTTGAAGTAGACGAAGAATAACAATAGGTTTATAATAAAAAAACGCCATTGCTTGTTAGCTTTGGCGTTTTTTTATTATATTATTAACAAAATTTACATCCTTCATGTTTATTCCCTAAATTTGTATCAAAAAAGGAAAAGAATATGGAAAACGAAAATAAAAACGAGTTGCAGATTGAGTTAAAAGAAGAAGTTGCACAAGGGATATATTCCAACTTGGCCATCATAACTCATTCACCTTCAGAGTTTATTATTGACTTTGTAAGGATAATGCCCGGGATGCCCAAGGCTGATGTCAAGTCTCGTATTATATTGACCCCGGAGCATGCCAAAAGACTTTTATTTGCTTTGAAAGACAATATTGCAAAATATGAAGCGGTTAATGGCCAGATTAAAAATGTTGAACAAATTCCACCTATTCCGATGAATTTTGGAGGCCCTATAGCTCAGGCATAAACCCCTAAAACAATAAACTTTAAAAAATCAAATTATGGCACAAAACACAGATGTAGAACAAACAAAAAAAGAGATAAACAAAGAAAAGTTAAAAGCCCTTCAGCTTACTATTGATAAAATTGATAAAGACTATGGCAAAGGAACTATCATGCGTATGGGAGAAAAGGCAGCACTTGATGTTCCTGTTATTTCATCGGGGTCAATTGGGTTAGACTATGCTTTGGGTGTTGGAGGTTATCCACGAGGCAGGGTTATTGAGATTTATGGACCCGAGTCATCAGGAAAGACAACCCTTGCCATTCATGCTATGGCTGAAGCTCAGAAGGCTGGTGGGATTGCAGCTTTTATTGATGCAGAACATGCTTTTGACCGCTTTTATGCTGAAAAATTGGGCGTTGATATCGAAAATCTTCTGATTTCGCAGCCTGACAATGGAGAGCAAGCATTGGAGATTGCAGATGCATTGATCCGTTCTGGAGCTATTGACATTATAGTTATAGATTCTGTTGCTGCATTAACACCAAAGGCAGAAATTGAAGGAGATATGGGCGATTCAAAGCTTGGATTGCAGGCCCGCCTTATGTCACAGGCTTTGCGTAAGCTTACTGCCAATATTAACAAAACAAATACCTGCTGTATTTTTATTAACCAGCTCCGTGAAAAGATTGGGGTTATGTTTGGTAACCCAGAAACGACTACTGGCGGTAATGCTTTAAAGTTTTATGCTTCTGTACGAATTGATATTCGTAAGAACCAACAGATTAAAGATGGGGAAGAGATACTTGGAGTACGTACCAGGGTAAAAATTGTAAAAAACAAACTTGCTCCACCTTTTAAAAAGGCCGATTTCGACATTATGTATGGTGAAGGTATTAGTAAATCTGGCGAGATTGTTGACCTTGGAGTTGAACTCGAAATTATCAAAAAGAGCGGTTCCTGGTTTAGTTATGGCGACACCAAACTTGGACAAGGACGAGATGCCGTAAAAAATCTATTGCGTGATAATCCTGAATTGATGCTCGAACTTGAACAAAAGATTTTTAAAGCTCTTCAAACTGGAGGAAAAGTGCTTTTTACTGACAAAGCAAATTAATCGTATTAATTTGTTGCACATGAATTCTTATGCAACATACAAAGCCTATAGCCATGAAGTTTATTTTTGGTTATTGGCTTTTATTGCTATCTCAATGCCATATATGGAGCTATTTTCCATTATTGGGTTGATCCTTTTGTTTATCAACTGGATATTAGAAGGAAATTTTTCTCACAAGCTTTCTATATTCAAGCATAAAAAGAGTATTAGTGTTTTTTCGGCAATATTTTTTATACATGTAATTTGGCTTTTAGGTACATCTCAATGGGATGAGGCGTTTCGAAATATATTCATAAAGCTCCCTTTATTAATATTGCCAGTCATTATTGGGACTTCTGAACCCATCAAAATTCCGAAAGTAAGAAAACTACTTCAGCTTTTTATCGGTTCTGTATCCTTAGCAGTTGTAGCCCATTTTATTATTTCAAAGAAATGGTTGCCTGTCGATTCAGATAAAATACTAAAATCTGGGATTTTTGTCTCTAAATCTCAATTAACCTGCATGGTGGTTGTTTCTACCCTTACTCTTTTTCATTGGATAAAATCAATGGGCCGGAATTTCAAAGCATCTTTGGTGGTCTATATTGTTTTAGCTATACTAATGTTGGTTTATCTGGCTTCAATACATTCACTTGCCGGGTTAATAGTGTTGGCAATAACATTTTTGATATTGGTTATCTCATATATCAACAGGTTGGAGAATCAAATGCTGAAAATAGGATTGATTATGTTGATTTATGCCATTCCTTTTTTCTCTATTGTTTTGATGATAAAAACGTACCACCAGTTTTTTCATTCAAAACAACCTGAATACAATGTTAGTCAATTATTTACTAAAGCCGGCAATCCATATTACAATCAGAGCGCAAGTTGGGAGATAGAAAATGGGAACAAAGTATGGGTCAATGTTTGCGAGAAAGAGCTAAGCAAAGAATGGAATAAGATTAGTGAGATTAAATATGAGGATTTAGATTTAAAAGGGCAGCCTTTGCGGTTGACACTCATAAGGTATATGACTTCAAAAGGTTTGAAAAAAGATGCAGAAGGGATAGCTTTATTATCTGGACGCGACATAATCAATGTTCAAAAGGGTATGACCAACTATATCTTTGACACACATTGGTCTTTATTAACCCGTATTTACGAAGTATTTTGGGAAGTGCATCAGTTTAAGCATTCAAAATGTTCGAGTCAGGAACATAGCCTTTCTGTACGCTTAGAAAAATATCATATAGCATTATCTGTTGCTGCCAAACATTTGTTTTTTGGGGTTGGGACCGGTGATTTGGATTTGATATACAGTGATTTGAATAAAGGCCACAAGATATGCCTGAAGGCAGAAGATAAAAATGATACTGGCAACCAGTTTTTATATGTTCTTTGTTCTTTTGGTATTATCGGGCTTATACTTTTTATTTTTGCATTGGTTTTACCCGGAATATTGGAAATGAAGTGGGATTCATACTATTTTCTAATGATATTCTGTGTTATTGTTCTGTCATTTTTTGTTTTTGAAGTATTGGAAAGCTTTGCAGGGACAATATTTTGCACTTTCTTTTATTCATTTTACCTTTGGGGTACATATCGAAATCTTGAATAAGATGAACCGACTTGATGACGCTTTTTTTCAAAGAGATGTACTTGATTTGGCCCCGTTGCTTTTGGGAAAAACCATTGTCCGGAAATTCGATGATAGCTCTGAATCCAGATTTTTAATCACAGAAACAGAGGCTTATAAAGGAGAAGAAGATTTAGCCTGCCATGCATCAAAAGGTCGCACGCCAAGGACAGAAGTAATGTACCAACCGGGAGGTTGCTTATATGTGTACCTTATTTACGGGATGTACTGGATGCTCAATATTGTAACTGGCGAAAAAGACAATCCTCAGGCTGTGCTTATCAGGGGCCTCGATGCTGTATATGGCCCCGGCAGGCTGACTAAAAAACTTCAGATTGACAAATCTTTTAACGGCGAGCGTTTGCAGACTTCAGAAAGGATATATCTGCTAAATAATGATTTGAAATGCGATTATAGTGTTGCCCCCAGGGTTGGTATTGATTATGCAGGCGAGTACTGGCGGGATGTCCCGTGGCGTTTTACTTTGAAGCTTTAGGGCGGGGCAAAATTTTATCTATCTGGCAGATAAAACTCAGGCTAAAGTTGTAATCAAACAATTTTTGATCAAGAATTTGATATCCCTCAAATCCGCATTTGAAACTTAATGCATTTACTATCTCTTTGGTATAGTTTACCTTTATTATGCCTATTTTACGTGTATTGTAGAGCGTATCCTTTCGCTCGGGCTGAGTAGAGATGCATTGGTACATGGCTTCACCTCTTGGGCCTATGAATTTGTGGCTATACCAGTAAGAAAAACTTGCATCCAGCAGTCCTGAATTTACTGATATTTCTGGTAGTAAAGCATAGCCTGATTTGAAAGGCCGGGTTTCAACCTGAGTATTTTTGTTGTAAAGAAAAGCTCTTGAACCTATTTGCAAATCTTTGAATATGCCCAAGTCTATCTTAAAACTGGCAAACAACCCTGAAGAAAAGTTAATCAATGTTTCGATGGGCTTTTTTGGCCTGTTTATCTGACCGCCAAGATGAGTGGCGATTAAATTTGCAGGAATTTTAACGCTAAATGTTTCTGCTACCGGAATGTTAAAATTCAAAGCTAATCCGGAAGTAAGCTTTTCCTGCACAGAATCTCCGTACCAGGTGAATTTGTCCCATGAAAGCCACAAATCTCCTTTGAGGTTTTGTTTATTTAACATGAATTGAACGCCATTGTCGGCCTGTCCAAGATAAAACCTCTCAGGGTCAAGCATAGGTGCAGGTTGCAAGTGGTTGTCATTGAAATGCAACGTTCCTAAAGTGAAGCAGAGGGTAGGGGTTATTCTGTAATCAATGCGGTAAACAGGTAAGATTTTATTGAAATTATCCTGGCCTGAATACTTCAAAGCATGCAACCCGCCTTCAATGGTGGCTTTATCTGTGATGTTATAACTGATTGTAGGGGTTGCCCAAAGGCCTATAAGGGTATAGCCTTCTACAACATCATTGAAATATTCGTTATCCTTGACAAAGTTGGCATTTTGAAAATGAAAAGCCAGGTTAGCTTTACTGTTTAGGCTTGAATCCTGTATATTTTCCTGACCATTAAGTAATAAAGAACTGAAGATAAAAGCTATGTGAACGAGTTTCTTCATAGTTGGCGTTTATAAGTGCATTAGAACATTTGTCAGCACAAGGGATACCGCTGAGCGGGAATACAAAAACTCTGTTTTTTGCCTGTCGGGTGATAAAGCTGAAAAATTAGCGTTGAACCTGGTTTCAAGCTCTTTTTTTATTTCATCAATAGCCATATTGACCCATATTTCGGACATTGGTGTCAGCCCTTCTTTTTGCAAATATTGAAGACGATCCATGCCAAGTTTAAGCAATTGTTGATATTGCTTAAGGTTTTCATCATTATAAACAGCAATGCTGTTTATTTGCGTTTGGATATCATTTATGGCGTTATTCATAGCTTTTAGTTTAGAACAAATATAAACTAATTTGTACAATTGATATCCTTTGATAAAAAAGAAGGTGACCGTTTAGCCACCTTCTTTCATAAATTATTTTACATCTTCGTGATGTTTCTTTACATAATCAATAATTTCGTCCACCTGGCAGAAGGCTATAGCAGTATAAGTATCGGCCGCGCCATAATAAATAGCAATACGGCCGGTTTCTGCATCATAAATATTTTGACAGGGAAAAAGGACGTTAGGTACAAAACCTGTTGTTTCATAAGGCTTTTCTGGAGTCATCAAATAATCGCCGCATCTGTATTTTACGATGGAAGGGTCGTTAATATCCAGAATTACTGCACTGAAGCTATAAACAAAGCCATTGCATGTGCCTGAAACCCCATGGTAGAACAATAGCCATCCTTCAGAAGTCTCGATTGGAACAGGGCCTGCACCAATCTTAGTGCCTTGCCACCAGCCTTTACCACCTTTGCCCATTACCCATTTGTGATTGCCCCAATATACTAAGTCTGGGCTTTCGCTAATGAAAATATCGCCAAAAGGGGTGTGGCCGCTATCGCTGGGGCGGCTCAAGAGTTTGTATTTTCCATTGATTTTTCTTGGGAACAAAACGCCGTTGCGGTTGAAAGGCATCAATGGGTTTGGAAGGCGCACCCATGTTTTCAGGTCTTTTGTATAACCCATGCCTATTGATGCTCCGTGCATATCGTCACACCAGGTAACATAGAAAGTATCGTCAATCTTGACAAAACGAGGGTCGTACGCATAGCTAACGAGGTTTGGCTTGCCATTTTCGTCTTGCCATGGAATAACATTGTCGTCAATGTCAAAGTTGATACCGTCTTTGCTGCGTCCAAAATGTAAGAAAGCCCTTCCGTTCTTGTGGTCGGCACGGAATACACCGATAAACTCGCCGTTATGAGGCAAAACAGCACTGTTATAAATACGAGCTGTTGTAGGAGTTGGATTCCAGTCAATAATAGGGTTTTTACTATAACGCCAGATAGGCAAATGAAGCCCTGCGGGTTTCTCTTCCCACGGAATGTTAGGCAGGTTCTGCCCAATAATTGTTTTACTCATAAATAAATTAAATATTAGTTGGTTTTAAAATGTTACAAAGTTACTTCAATCTGGTTTTCAGCGTTGAGTTTTTCAACAGGAATAAAGTTGTTTCCAAGCTTTTCGCCATTTACCATAAGCTGTTTTACTCCTTTCTGTTTTTTGTCAGGATTTTTCACTGTGATATTCAGTTTTTTACCTCTGAATCTGCGGACTACAGAGAATTCTCCCCAGCCTTCGGGGATACAAGGGTCTATAACCATGCCATTGTAATCAGGCTTGATGCCTAAAATGCCCTGAGAGGCTGCAAAATAAGCCCAGGTAGCTGCTCCTGTCAGCCAGGGCAAGCGTGATGCACCATAGCGGTCGTGGTATTTGCTGTGTGTTGACTGGCTATATACGTATGGCTCTATCTCCCTGATTTCAGCTTTATTATTGCATGAAGCAGGCAAGTATGCTTTGTAATATTCAAAAGCACGATTGCCATTGCCAATAAGGGTTTCGGCCAGTACTACCCAGCCTTGAGTGTGGCAGAATATGGCTCCATTTTCTTTTGATCCGGGGTTAAATAAAGTGGCTTTAATAACATTCAAATCGGCTTTTTTATAAGGTGGGTCACATATCATGGTTCCATAGTCTGTTGCCAGTCTTTCTTTCACTATATCCATCACCTTAATACTCCGGTCAGCATTGGCATGGCCGCTAAGTACAGCCCAGGACTGAGGATTGAGCCACAATGAACCTTCTTCATCTCCGTCGGTACCAAATTTGAGGCCATCTTCGCGGTATGCACGCAGATACCACCGTCCATCCCAGGCATGCTTTTCAATATTTTCATCGAGAATAGCAAGTTTCTCCAAAGCCCATTTCTTTTCGGCTGCTTCGCCCAATAATTCGCATATTTCTGCGTATTCCTTCAAAGCATAGCGTAACTGGAGGGCCACAAACACAGTTTCGCCTTTGTGCCCCAATACCAAACAGTCATTCCAGTCGGCAACTAATCCACATGGCAATCCGTGAGCGCCGGAGCGTTCGAGGTTAAACTCAATGGCCCTGCGCAGGTGCCCCAACACGGTAGCTTCGCCTTGGTCTGCGAAAGGAAGGGTTTTGCGGTAGAAATTAATATCGCCGGTTTCTTTAACATAAGCAGGTATGGTATTGAAAAGCCACATACAGTCGTCCGAGCGGTATTCTGTTTCTTCGGTTTTAGGCATTTGGCCCGGATAATGGCCAAACTGTTTTACAACAGGCATGGCACCTCCGGTAGATACTTGTCCGGTAATCATCAACTCAAGGCGTTGACGGGCTTCTTCGGGTACAAGGTGGATAACGCCAAGTATATCCTGAACTGTATCGCGATAACCTAATCCATCCCTTTCGCCAGCATATATTAAGCTGGCCGCACGTGACCAGGTGAAGGTCATCATGCTGTTATAAGGGTTCCACATGTTAAACATACTATCGAATAAGGCATCTGGAGATTTAACATGCATACCTTCCAAACGGCTATGCCAGAAGTTGACAAGGTCGTCAAATTTTTTGTTTACAGCATTGATGTCTGATGCTTCTTTGATGGCTTTGATGCCAACTGTATCAGCTTTTCCAACTCCCAAAACCACTACAAATTCTTTGGTTTCGCCAGCTTCAAGTTCTATGTCAATTTGAATAGTGCCGCAGCCGTTGTCCCCGGCTTTGCAAGAACCTGTGCATTGTCCATTTTCTACAACAACAGGGTTATGATAACTCCTGTATGTGCCCAAGAATGCTTTTCGGTCAGTATCAAATCTGGTTGGTGTAGCACCCGCAACCCCAATAAACGAATAGCGCGATTGGCGGTCGTTTTCAAACTCCTCAGGGATGTGTGGCAGGTTGACATTGGTACCAGCACTGATAATGTTGTTCACTACATCCATTTTCAACACATACTGGGTGTATTGAAGGTTGATAATGTCTTGCGAGAGTACCCAGTGGCTGGCAAACTCAACATAAGTAAACAAGCGAATTTTGCGTTTTCGGTTGCTTTTGTTGCTCACTTTTACTTGCCAGTATTCATATTCGCTTCCAAGAGGTACAAAATATCTCGTGTTAGTAAGTATCTCAGCATACTCTGATTCGATAATAGTGTATGCCGAGCCATGTCTGCATTCAGACTTAAATTTATCAAGCGGTTTACCAACAGGTTGCCACGAAGTTGACCAAAAATCTTTACTTTCACAATCGTGAACATAGATGTACCTTCCTGGTTGGTCCATGGGGATGGTATTTGTTCTGTAACGCATGAACCTGCCTTGAGCTGCTGATTTGTAAAAGCTGTATCCGCCAGCGTTGTTGGTAATAATGGCCCCATAAGTTGTAGAGCCCAGGTAGTTACTCCACGAGAGGGGAGTGTCAGGACGGGTAATTACATACTCCTTCCTTTTGTCGTCAAAATATCCGTAATTCATGGTGGTGTTGTTTGTATTTAACATTAAACCCCATACTATGTAAGCACAGGGTTTAACAAGTTATAATTTTAAGAAAAAATTAGATAGCAGAAGAGCCGCTTTCAATCCGTCTTTGATTCAGATCTTCCTGGACTTTTTTCATGGTTTTTTCATCCAATTTATAGAAAAAAATCAGTAATGTCAAGGCTAAGAGTCCTGGAATTACAGGGATTACACTCATCATTGATTTTAATCCATTTAAAGTACCAGCATTTTGGGTAACATTAGCAACAAAACCGGTACTGGCCAGAATGAAAGCAGCAATCATACTTCCAAATGCCCAACCTAATTTGTTTGACATGATAGATGCCGAAAAAATTAAACCTGTAGCGCGGCGTCCGGTTTTCCACTCAGAATAGTCGGCAGTGTCGGCATACATTACCCATAGTAAAGCAGAAATAGGGCCACCTGTTATTGAACCAATGGCTTGGAAAAATAAAATAAGAAAAATATTTTCAGGGCTGAAGAAAATGAATGATCCTGTGCAGATTAATGCTGTAACAAACAAAATAATAGTAGCTTCTTTGCGGCCAAAAGTTTTTGCAAACCACGGAACAAGTATTACCCCTATTAATGATAAGGTTTGTCCGACAGTATTAAATATTGAAGTTAGCGCTTCAAAGCCAAAAGTTTCATTTCTGTTTAAAACGGTCAATTTCTCGTTTCCAAACAAACTGATAATGGGGTTAATAATATACCCCCTAAAGAAGTTGAGAATATCAGTCAGCCAGGGCACTGATTGTTCCCCAACGTAATATTTGAAATAGTGTGTAGTAACATTCAGACGGATGCAGTTAAAAAGGATAAAGAGAATGGTAATAGCAAAAAGCACCATCCATGGGATATTTTTCGAAATGTCTTTCAGGTCGCTTTTAATATTGGTTTTTTCTTTGGCAATAGGTTTGATACGTTCTTTTGTTGAAAGGAAAGTAATAAAGAAAAATAATACAGCAGCAATAGCATAGATTAACATAGTTGTATGCCATCCTGATTGGGCAATTTCCAATTCTGTACCACCTTTCCCAAACATTTTGGCAAAAGGCAGCGCTGTAGCCGAAACAATGATTCCGGCCAGATAAGCTCCAATGAATTTGAAAGATGAAGCGCTGGTGCGGTCAACAGCATCATTACTGATAACCCCAAGTAAAGAGGTATAAGGAATGTTAACTGTTGAGTACAAAAACATAAATGATAAAAAGGTAATATAGGCGTAAACAATTTTACCTGTTCCTCCAAAACTTGGTACTGTAAAAGCTGCGACAGCAGCAACAGCCAAAGGCACAGCACCAAAAAGGATATAAGGACGGAATTTTCCCCAGCGGGTTTCGGTCCGGTCGGCTGTCATACCTATCACTACGTCAAAAAATGCATCAAGTACGCGTGATACAAAAAACATTACACCAGCTGTAGCTGCAGTAAGCCCAAAAACATCTGTATAAAAATAAAGCAGGTAAACCATGATGGTTTGCCAAAACAACACAGAGCCAAGGTCTCCAAAACCGTAGCCTACCTTTTCCCTGAATTTTAATTTAGTGTGAGTTGATTCCATAAAAAATCTTTCATTAGTGGTTTTTAATAAGGCCGTAAATGTATAATTAACTTATAAATGAAAAAAATTTTTTTAACCAAAAACTTTATGCTTTACATCAATAAACTAAGCATTCATCAAAATCGTACCTGACAAAAAATAAAATCGGGTTAGAACTTATCAAAAATGTCTAACATTTTTAAAAGGCTTGTTTATAACTATTTTTAGGGAGAATGTTTAAAAAAACAGAAAAATATTCATTATAAAACATTCATTTTCAATAAAAAAAGATACGAATACTTGCAAATTGTTAAGTTTTTTTTATATATTCGCACAAACCTAAAAGATTTCAACAATTTATTAACAGTATAACCGTTGAGCTATGCCATACAGACGCCTACCCAATACAGATGTTGCACGTATCAAAGCAATGAAAATAGCTTATAACAAAGCCAAGGAATTGCCTCCTTTTAAATTGGCATTCTCACAAAGTTTATTCCAGCGTTTACAATCGTTTATGCCGCTTTTTGAAAAGAATGTATTGGAAAGCAAGCAAACTTATGCCAATAAAGTGAACAAGAGTAAAGATTATCAACAGGCATTGCGCAAGGCGAGGTTATATATCTCTCATTTCCTTCAGGTAATGAATATGGCAATACAACGTGGAGAGCAACAACCTGCTATTCGTGAATTTTTTGGGATAGACCCTAATAACTCCCGTTTGCCAAATCTTATTTCTGAAGAGTCCGTGCTTGAATGGGGCGAAAAACTTATTAAAGGCGAACAGGAACGCATCAAAAGGGGGATGACACCTATAACAAACCCGACAATAGCGGTTGTAAAAGTGAGGTACGAGCAGTTTAAAGAGACTTATCATGCCCACAAAATAATGCAAAAGAGTTCATCTCGTTATGTGAATGAGTTAGCCCAGCTCAGAAAAACTGCAGACGAAATAATTGCCCTAATTTGGGACGATGTAGAAAAAACATTTGCCAATTTGCCTGAAGAGTTAAGGCGTGAGAAGTGTAATGAGTATGGTATTATTTATGTTTTTCGTAAAAACGAGTTAAGCCGTATATCTTTACCTTTTGTTAAAGCAGCTCCAAGCTTGTTTGACAGTATATTGTAAACTTTTTCTTTGTCAATTTCTTTCACTTCACCAGGTTGCATATTGTCTAACTTGATGTTGCCAATTGCTATACGTAACAACCTTAATGTTGGAAAACCAGCTTTTGCTGTCATTTTCCTTACCTGCCTGTTCTTCCCTTCTATCAACGTTAGCTCAATCCAAGAGGTAGGCACTGTTTTACGAAACCTGACCGGAGGAACCCGTGGAGGTATCAATGGTTCAATATCTATAATCCTGGCTTTTGCAGGTTGAGTCATATAGGGCTTTCCGTTGTTGTTTATTTCAAGGCCAGACTCCAGCATTTTTATAGCTTCTGCATCAATAGCGCCTTCTACCTGCACTAAATATTTCCGTGGGTGTTGGTTTTTGGGGTTAAGCAATAATTTATTTATAGCAGTGTCATTGGTCAATAGCAAAAGCCCCTCACTGTCAGCATCCAGGCGGCCTACAGGGTAAACATCCTTAGGGAATGTAAAATCAAGGTCTTTCAGCGTCTGGTGTTCACCTTCAGGGGTAAACTGGCTCAGCATGTTATAAGGTTTGTATATGACAAAATAACGCAACATCAGACGATAATGGCACAAAATGTATAATTTTGAACAAAAATAACACTTTGCATTTATGCATGACGGAACAATAATAGAAGCAAACAAAAATATTTTCTTCAACCGCATTGACGACGAAATAGTCATGATGGACGAGGCTCAGGGAAAGTACTATTCATTGAACCCTGTGGCAAGTCGTATTTTTGAAATTGTACAGCAGAAATGTTCGTTTAGGCAATTGCTTGACCAATTACTGTCGGAATATGAAATAACTGAAGAAGAATGTAAAACCCAAACCATTGTTTTTTTGAATGACTTAAAATCTAAAAACCTCATTTTTATTGATGAGTAAATCAAAGCTTCATAATTTTTTCCGATTGTCGGCTACTGATATGTTTTATTTTTTTGTAGCCCTTTATTTTAGCGTGTTATATTGGATTTGTACAAGGCTTTTGCCTTATTCTGTTTGGAAAAACATTCTGGGAACAGCAACAAAAACAGGTACCCCATCTTTAAAGGAGCAAGAAAAAAGCAAGTTTCGAACGGTAATTATAGCTGTAAACCGCTGCAGCAGGCATGTTCCTTTTGCCCGCAATTGCCTGATAAAAGCGCTTACTACTCGCAAAATACTCAGGATGAAAGGTATAAAAAGCACGCTTTGCCTGGGGCTTAACAATGAGAATAAGAAATTATTGACTGCCCATGCCTGGGTAAAAATTGGCCCGGATTTGACAATAGGAGAAAGTAAGAACGAAAACTTTATTGTGGTGGTGATGTATAAATAAAGTGATAGTTCGATAGTATCTCTGTCATCATTATAAAATCGTCATATTATCGAATGTGTTTTAGATATAGTTGGAAACATTGTTAAGAAAGTCATTTGCAATGCTTTGTCTAAATTTGTATATTTGTATCTATGAATTTAATTGAGCTAAATAGAGATAGGTTATTTGAACTTTGTGATAGTCATAAGGTTAAAGAACTATATTTATTTGGTTCGGTATTGACGGAGAAATTCAACGATTCAAGTGATATTGATATGTTGATTCAATTCTCTCAAGTTGAATTGGTTTATTATTTTGACAACTATATGGATTTAAAGGAGAAGTTAGAAGACTTGTTTAATAGGCCTGTTGACTTAGTTGAGAATCAGGCGATTAGAAATCCAGTTTTTAGACAAATTATTGACAGAGATAAACATCTAGTGTATGAACGAAAAAGTGCTTAAAAGTCTATATGATATCAAACTTGCTATTGAAGAAATAGATACTTTCTTTTCCACTCGTGATAAAAGATTTGACGATTACACTAATGATTTATTGCTAAAAAGAGCAATTGAGAGAAATCTTGAAATAATTGGAGAAGCAATGAATAGGATTCTTAAAGAAGATCCTCAAATTTCAATTGATAATGCAAAAAGAATAGTTGGATTAAGGAATCAAATCATTCATGGCTATGATAGTGTTTCAGATGAAAATATTTGGGGGATTGTAATAAATCATTTGCCAAAACTTAAAGACGAAATCTCCAAATTAATACAATAAACAATGTTTTCAGCATGTGGACATAAAATATTGGAGTTTAATGAATTTGCCAGGTTTGTCTCGCAGCAAAGTTCTTATTTGATGCAAGGTTCGCTGTGTTTGCTTCATAAAACTAACGTTTAGGATATAAATAATAAAATAATAAAAGGCTGTGAAGTACAGCCTTTTATCGTGTTAGTGTTTAATTAATAATTAGTTTAGAAAAGTTAGTGTAGTTAGCGAACCAAAATTTTGTGGTGGAAAATTAGCAATGTTTTTATTAAATCCATGAAAAAAGATTAATTTTTTCAAAAAATAGTTGTTCAGATGCAATTTTGGTAGTTTTTATACGTTATTCAAGCTCTTTTTTGTCTGAGAAAGTGAAATATAGTTTTATTTCCGGTTCTAATAAAACTAGCAATATGGATTATGTATGCTTGGCATAGTTTTGAAA
>Ga0116186_1000360_pt1 | contig 56214 bp, 61 predicted proteins | sample AD_JPNNA4_MetaG_FD_89806 | JGI IMG/M metagenome (GOLD analysis project Ga0116186, IMG submission 89806) | Active sludge microbial communities of municipal wastewater-treating anaerobic digesters from Japan - AD_JPNNA4_MetaG | ecosystem: Engineered > Bioreactor > Anaerobic > Digestate | place...
GAAAAAAGTTACCGCTGCTGCTTGACATAGTGGGTGTGTCCGCGTTGGATTCGCGCCATCCTGGCGCACAGGATGATGAGCGGCCGTGTGCTCACGATGAGCACGAGCGAGGCGATGACAGGAGGTCATAATCGCCGAGGATGAGCTCCTCGTCCCTTTGAATATTCTCGCATGATCCATGCGAAACCGGATTACAAAGGAAGCAGGAACGATCCCTGCAAAGCGATGCCTTCAATACGCAACAGGAGGTTGCAACAAAAGGCATCGCAAGAAGCCTTTGACAACAAGTCCGGTGTCCGGATAAACTGGTTTTAAAAGGTGCTGAGCACCTTTTGTATTTTGCATGACACCATGCAAAATATCAATTTCGGAACGCGTACCCTGCAGAAATCTGAATAATGTATGTATCTATATTTCCCGATTTTGATCCGTTATTATATGTGAGCGCAGACGGGCTTGTCCGATTGATGTCATTGTCTATTGAAATATTATATCTAGTCCACTCGGCTCCGAGAGAAAGGAAAAATCCTCCGCTGAAATAAAGAGTACCGTTTATTTCAATGCCGTAAATCAACGAATTACTGCTCTGGCTGGTTTTAGAATCAATTGTATCAAAAAGACCTTTTGCTACAGGAATTGCATTGAATGTGCCGATAGAATATCCCAGAAACGGAGCAATCGTCACATCCCACTCGCGCCTCACAGTAACATGATATACGGGAGCAAATGTGATGTTCCATGTCTTAAGAAGAAAACCCTGTTCATTAGGATAGTCCGCTCCGAATGTGGATTTTTGCGCCACCATCGCCCGCGAGATTTTTCCTTTTACTCCGAAATGATCCAGCGGCATGTATTCACCGAACATTGAAAAAGCAAATGAATAATGCTGAAGTTCTACCTTCTTGGTTACTTCCGAGTCTTCAAAACTATAGGTCGTGCCGCTTACAAAATCTTTTTCTGCTTTGATAATTGAGCCCGAAACAAGGCCCATTCCGAGAGAAGCCCCTGCAAATATCTGGCCAGCATATGCCCCTTCAGGCGGTTTATCAAGATCTTCGAAAACTGATCTGTCGGCAGAATAGAGCGCGCCGGATGAAAACAAAACAAAAACAATTATTAAACGGCGCAAAGTCATAATGCCTCCCGGTTGATTCATCTTAAACCTGCGCAAATTTCTTTTCAACCATTATTAATACCAAACCTTATGAAAATTACAAAATCAGTTTTTTTCTCTGTTTTTAATATATATACAAAGGCCCGCAGAGGCGCACAAAATAAATATTCCTGAAAGAAAAAGAAATCCTTTAGGAGCACCGTAAGCATCAACAACAAGACCGAATAACGGTCCGACTGCAACATATAAAACTCTTGATCCCATGCTTACAGTTGATAAAACTGTCGCTCTTATACGGCTTTCCGCTTTTGAATTTATGATATCCAGAAAAAAAGGAGTCGCGACACCCCACAAAAATGACTGTAAAAAAGCAAGAATTACCGCATACTTAAAAAAAGCAACTGAGGCATAAACAAGCGGAATAAGAAGCAATAAAACAAGCGTTCTTTTTTTGCCGATAAATGCTGAAATAGAATGCGAGAAACGCGCACCCAGAGCTGAGGAAATCTGAAAAAAGAAAAACAATAAGCCGTATGCCGACAGCGGAATTTTAAGATCTGGTAAAATCAGAAAATAACCCCATATGGATATTATACCGCATGTAAGTACAGCCCCTGAAACAAAACCCGCACTCAATATTACAGGATGCCTGATACTGAAAATAACCGCATCAACAATTTCTTTAATCACTCCCGAACGTCGCACTTCGACAGTTTTTACATCGCGCATAAATGCTGCGGAAAGCGGAATCATAACTGCACTCGCCGCATTAAAGAAAAAAGGAAGCCTAAGAGAAACCGAACCGATAAAACCTCCGGCAACAGAAGAAAGCGCCGCACCCAAACGTGCGAAAAATTCGCCATGGCTTTCCTTTTTCCGGTAATCAGATGCTTTTCCGTCCGCATGCAGAGTATCATATAACAGTGCCGATTCTGTTCCCGAGCACATGCTGAAACCAAAACCTAAAAATACTTCGCATATCATAAACATGAATAAAGATGATGAAAAACAGTAAAGGAGAAGCCCGGCACAAACAGCTATTCCGCCGGCAACAAGAGTTCTTTTCCGGCCGCATCTATCAGAGAAATAACCTGACGGAATTTCAAACAAAAGCAATGAAGCCGAAAAAACCGCCTGTACCAATAATATCTGAAACGCCGAAAGATGATTGTCTTTATAAAAAGGAATAATTACCGGAGCTATCAGAAGAAAGTCCCTGAAAAATTTAAAATTATAGAGTAAATATATATTTCGATTCATAGCAGAACGGAATAACTTCTTCTTCATACTTGTAAAGAAAATAATCCTGTATTATTCTTTATCTTCTATTGATTGACATAATACGCACCGATTTTAGTCTTTACACGTGATCAAAATAATAAACATAAGAAAAAAATCACCCGCAGAAAGAAAGGGTCTGCGCCCGGGCGATGAAATAATCAGCATCAACGGCATGGAAGTCAGGGATTATCTTGACTACAAACTGTATTCTTCCGACTTCCCTCTTGAATATATTATCAAACGTGACGGCGAAACGTATTCATTAATCTTTGACGAAGAAGAAGACGCTTATGACAAAGGCATCGATGTCGAAGACATGAAAATCAAACATTGCGGAAATAAATGCATATTCTGCTTTGTAGAGCAGAATCCGCCAGGTCTCAGGAAAGGATTATACCTAAAGGATGAAGATTTCAGATATTCCTTTCTTTATGGAAGCTACTTTACCCTTTCAAACATACGTGATGAAGATCTCAAAAGAATAAAACAGCAGCATCTCTCGCCTCTGTATATTTCGGTTCATGCGGCTCAAAAAAAAGTCCGGATGAAACTTCTAGGCATCAATTATGATGACGGTTTCAAAAGAAAACTCTCATTTCTGACGAGAAATAAAATTGATCTGCATACACAGATAGTTCTGTGTCCGGGAATCAATGACGGCAAGATTCTTGATGAGACAGTTAGATTTCTTCATTCTCATCATCCGCACGTTATGTCCGTAGCGGTAGTTCCCGTCGGAAAAACATGCCACAGAGACAAACTCTTCAGCATTGATTCTTTTAATGAAAAAACATCATCAGATGTCATAGAACAGATTGAATCTTTGCAGAAAGAATTTCTTGAAAAATCAAACACCCGTTTTGTTTTTGCGGCCGACGAGTTTTATTTGAAGGCAGGGATTAAAATTCCGCAGAAAAAGTATTATGAAAATTTTTCGCAATACGAAAACGGTGTCGGCATGACTCGCCTCTTCCTTGAAGAATTAAAGCTTGCAAAAAAGACTTTTCCGAAGTCGTTAAAACATAAACGCAGTCTTCTTATAGTTACGGGAAAATCTTTCTATCCGGTTCTCATTAAACATCTTCTTCCGGAACTTGAGAAAATTAAAAACCTCTCAACAGAAATAATTGCAGCCGAGAACAATCTCTTCGGCGAAAACGTCACTGTTTCAGGGCTTCTCTGTGGAAATGATATTATAAACGCAGTTAAGAAAGCTTCATTCTCCCCAGACAAAATAATTCTTCCTGACACTTGCCTCAATTTTGACGGAATGTTTCTCGATGACATGACGCTCCATACTTTAAAAAGAAAACTCAAAACAAATGTTGAAATTTTTTCAAAATTTTCTTGCCTCTTCGAATGAATAGCATTAAAAACTTATCAATAAAAATATTTGGGAAGTGATGTACCGAAACACTTTCTGATTAAACTAACTACAATACGGCGGTGTTAAAGTGAAAATCAGATTTTCATATTTCATTCCTTTTCTTATAGGATTGACTCTTTCAGCAATACTCGGTTTTACAGTCTGGAGAATTTTCTTTTTTATTTTTTCATACATCGGATTCTGCATCACCTTAGGCCAGATAATAGAGGCAAAATTCAAAATCACCGACATCGGAAGGCGCATTTCAATTCTCTTGATCTGCCCTCTTTTCATTGTTTTCTTCGGAATCATGCAGAGAGAAAACATGCAGTTGGAAGAAACAGTTTTCTACTTTGCATACTTTTTTTCAGCCGGACTTTTTGCCAGAGTTCTCATTCATTATGCCATTGCCAAGGTTTTAGGCCCTTTAATCTGGGGACGCGGTTTCTGCGGATGGGCTTGCTGGACGGCAGCAATACTCGAATGGCTTCCGATAAAAACAAACTGTAAAATCCCGTCGAAATATGCTTTTTTTAAAATTCCGGTTTTTGCAGCATCACTTCTCATTCCGTTTCTATTTATCAAATCAGGTTACGACTATATGCAGGGACATATAACCGGATCAGACCTTACTCTTTTTCAGACAGCGAAATTCGATCAGTTAATTCTTTTTATATGCGGAAACGCTCTTTATTATGCCGCCGCTGTAATACTCGCTTTCGCATTCGGCAAAAAACGTGCGTTTTGCAAGATTCTGTGTCCAGTTTCACTTGTAATGAAAGTTCCGACACGCTTTGCCCGTATAAAAAAATACCCTTCAGGAAAGAAATGCATAGAATGCGGAAAATGCAGCTCATCATGTCCGATGGACGTAGACGTCATGAGTTATATCAAGGAAGGAAAGACAGTAACTTCAACAGAATGCATATTATGCGGAATCTGCAGTACCGTATGCCCGGCCAAAGCAATTAACTGAAAATAAAATCTCCTTGACGCAGCAAAGCCTCAAAGAGACCTTTAATAATCGGCTCTCCTAGCTCAGTGGATAGAGCACCGGCCTCCGGAGCCGGGTGCCCGGGTTCGATTCCCGGGGAGAGCGATAATTGACAAATTCACCTCAACTAAACATAATTTAATTATGAGTTAAATTTTATTTAAAATTACTTCATTTTCTGTAACATCCCAGTTAATTATTTAATAAAATCAAAATTAATCTTGTCTTTATGATTCGTTTTGAATTATGGTTAATTATGCAGAAAGAGGTCAAGAAGAGGATATCTTCCCGTCATGAATCCGCAAGGGTTTTCGACAAAGTTATCGGCTTGGCTTTTACGATATGCTTCGCGGTTTTCGGTTTGATACTTGCCGGAAGATGGGTTGATAAAAAATTCGGATTCCAGCATCTTTTCACTATAATTTTCGCGGCATGGGGTTTTTCTGCTTCAATGGTTTATCTTTATATAATGTTAAAAAAAGATAAACTTTAGAAAAGGGGAATTATGAAATCAAGACAGAGCATAAAAATTCTGTTTCTGATAGCGGCTTTGCTTGTTTCTGCAAATCTGTCCGCGGTGCCCTACCGCACACCCACTGAACCCGCTCACGAACAGGATCCGCTGATGCATCATCTCTCGGATCACGGTTATATTGAATTTCCCGGAATTAAAATAGAGCTTCCTCAATTCAAACCGGTTCAAATAGGATCTTTCAGCTTTGATTTCTCCTTAACGAATCATTTTATCTTCTACTGGATAGGTTTTATTGTTCTAATTCTCATTCTCAGACGCTTTAAAAAGAAAAAACTTGTACAGACCGGATTTCTGGGACAGATGATAGAAGCAATTGTTCTTTTTGTCCGTGACGATATCGTTAAACCGGCAATGCCGCATGACTATAACAAGTATCTTCCTTTCTTCCTGACTCTTTTTTTCTTTCTGCTCCTTCAGGATATCATCGGGCTTTTCCCTTTTATGAGTCAGGCAACAAAGAATTTATCAATAACCTCCGCATTCGCCTTTATTGTTTTGATTGTATGGCAGATTGCGGCAATAAGCAAACACGGTTTTTTCGGTTATCTTAAAACTTTCATGCCGATTAAAAAGGGAGACATGGCAACGCCTGCCGTAATCGGAATGAATATATTTCTGTTTCCGCTAGAATTCATGCAGATACTCACAAAACCTTTTGCTCTTTCAATCCGCCTTTTCGCGAATATGGTTGCGGGACATGCGGTAATCCTAACTTTTCTTCTTCTCGGATGGAACAGTGTTAATCTCAGCTGGAATATCGGAGTCATCATCCCCGGCGTGTTCGGAGCAGTATTCATATATGTTTTAGAAATACTCGTGGCATTTTTACAAGCCTATGTATTCACACTTCTTTCGGCGATGTTCATCGGAAATTCGCTGAATGAATCACATTAATATAAGGAGACTTTTATGGAACTTGGAACAGGTTTAGCGCTCTTCGGAGCAGGAATCGGAGCAGGAATTGTAGCACTCGGCGCTGGTCTTGGTATAGGAAAAATCGCATCATCAGCGATGGAAAGCGTTGCGCGTCAGCCGGAATCAGCATCAAAAATTCAGACACTGATGATTCTCGGTGCAGCGCTTGTCGAAGGTGTTGCCTTCTTCTGCGCGCTTATCGCGTTTCTTATTTATAATGGAAAATAATCGAGGCAGATATGATTTCTCTTAATCTCGGATTATCAATATTAATCGTAGTCAGTTTTCTGATAACTTATGTGATTTTTGCAAAATTTTTCTGGAAACCGATTCTGCGTACTATACGCGAACGCGAAGAGATGATCCAGACTGAAATCGAAAGCTCTAAAAAAGCTAACATTGATTCCGAGAAGAATATACGCGAAAGCGAAGAAATTCTTCTTAACACAAAAAAAGAAGCCGAACGTATAATGCTCGAATCAAAAAGAAACGCGGAGAGAATCCGCGCGGACATAATTGAAACGGCAAAACTCGAAACGCAGATGATTCTTCAGCAGGCACGCGATCAGGTTGAAATTGAAAGAGGCCGCATCATAGAAGATTTAAGAAAGGATATTGCAGGGCTTACAATACTGGCTTCACAGAAAATTCTGATGCGGACATTAACTCCTGAAGAAAATGACAGAATAATTTCTGAAACCGTAGACAGGCTAATCAACTGATGGATAAATCACTGATTTCTAAAAGATACGCGAAGGCTCTCTGCGAAACTTCCGTCAAGCTCGGCAAGCTTGATGAAGTTTCCAGAGGAATGCTTTTTTTCACCGAGAAGTTTTTAGCCGATCAGAAAATAATGAATTTTCTGTTGTCTTCTTCAGTTTCGCCTTCAGCAAAAAAAGATTTTATCGAAGACAACCGCGAAAATCTCAGCACTCTTTTAAGCAACTGCTTCAACATTATGATTGACAATGGGAGATTTTCTCTTTTTGAAAAATTCTGCTTTGAGTGGAATATTTATGAAAAAAGACATAGAAAGATTGTTCCTGTAGAAATAACAACTTCATCAGAATTATCAGAAAAAAACAACAGTCAGATTATGAATTTCATCCGGAAATTATTCCCAGACTGCGAATATGAAATAAAAAACGAAACAGACCCTTCCATTTTAGGAGGGTTTATACTTAAAATCGATAATGTCATTTATGACTACAGCGTATCCGGATCTTTGAACCGGATGAAAAACCATATAATGAATTCATCGGTATAACGGGCGGTAACATGCAGATCAAATCAAATGAAATTGCACAGGTTCTGAAACAGCAGATAGAAAATTATTCGTCCAAGGGCGGAGTAGAAGAAACCGGAGAAGTTATTCTTGTAGGCGACGGCATTGCGCGCGTTTCCGGGCTTGACAAAGTCATGAACGGAGAACTTCTCGTTTTTCCGAATGACGTAACCGGAATGGCGCTTAACCTCGAAGAAGACAATGTCGGAGCTGTACTCTTCACAGGCGAAAACCTCATCAAACAGGGAGATACTGTAAAACGTACAGGAAAAGTCGCAGAAGTCCCTGTAGGAAAAGAACTTCTCGGCCGTGTCGTAAATCCTCTCGGTGAACCCATTGACGGAAAAGGTCCAATAGCCTCATCGCAGAAGTATCCCATCGAAAGAAAAGCTACAGGCGTTCTTACCAGAAAATCCGTAACCGAGCCGCTTGCAACCGGAATCAAGGCAATCGATGGATTGATTCCAATCGGACGCGGTCAGCGCGAACTTATCATCGGAGATAAAAAAACCGGCAAAACCGCTGTTTGTATCGACGCTATAATCAATCAGAAGGGTAAAGATGTTTTCTGTGTCTATGTCGCAATCGGTCAGAAAGCTTCAACTGTCGCGAATATTGTGGCAAGGCTTGAAGAATTCGGCGCGATGGAATATACCATTGTCGTTGCATCCACTGCATCCGATCCGGCGCCTCTGCAGTTTCTAGCGCCTTATTCCGGATGCGCTATGGGCGAATTCTTCCGCGATAACGGAATGCATGCTCTTATAGTATATGACGATTTAACGAAACAGGCCTGGTCATACAGACAGATGTCACTGCTTCTACGCAGACCTCCGGGAAGAGAAGCCTATCCGGGAGATGTCTTTTATCTTCACTCACGCCTTCTCGAGCGTGCAGCTAAACTTAATGATGAACTCGGCGGAGGCTCTCTTACAGCCCTTCCTATTATCGAAACACAGGCCGGAGATATTTCAGCATTTATTCCGACAAACGTAATTTCCATTACAGACGGACAGATGTTTCTTGAAGCGAATCTTTTCAACTCGGGACTGCGTCCTGCAATCGATGTCGGATATTCGGTTTCGCGAGTCGGAGGCGCAGCGCAGATTAAGGCGATGAAACAGGTTGTGGGTTCTCTTAAGATTGACCTGGCTCAGTACCGCGACGTTGAGGCTTTCGCAAAATTCGGTTCAGACCTTGACACGGCTACACAGGCTCAGCTCAAACGCGGAGAACGTCTCATCGAGATACTCAAACAGGGGCAATATTCTCCGATGCAGTTTGAAGAACAGATTATGATATTTTTCGCTGCCACAAACGGATTTCTTGATGAAATCGACGTAATGGCGATATCAAAATACGAAACAGAGCTTCTTTCTTTTATCAAAAACAATCATCAATATATTCTTGATGAGATACGCGACAGAAAAGAAATTTCTGATTATCTGAAAGATAAAATACATTCTGCCGTAAAAACTTTTTCCGACAGTTTTACTATCGAAAAACAGATTCAGGCAAGTAAAGCAAAAGGCGGAAAAGTGAGAGTCGGAGGCAGTGAAGGAAAAGAAAAGAAAATGCCGGATTTCAAGAACATGAATCTGAACGAAGAAATTGAGGTAAAGGAAAGCTCGATAGCTTCCAAAATATAATATGGCCGGATTAAAAGAACTAAGACAGAGAAGAAAATCGGTAGCTTCAACACTGAAAGTTACTTCAGCTATGAAGATGATCGCGGCGGGAAAACTCAAAAAGTCCCAGGATAACATGATTAAAGCACGCCCTTATTCGGCTAAAATCCGTGAAGTCATGCAGATGCTTGTTTACGGATCAGAATCTTTTACTAGCGATTTCTTCATTAAAAGAACAGGTGACCGTACGCTTTATATTCTTGTAACGAGCGACAAGGGTTTATGCGGAGGCTTCAACGCCAATATAATAAAAGCATTTAACTCGGATTTCAGACCGGAAATGGATCAGATTATCTCAGTCGGCAATAAAATATCAGCTCATCTTGCCCGAAGAGAAATCATAACTGAACACTCTTTCGTAAATGCGTTTTCTAATTTTGATTTTTCTCTGGCTGCTTCTGTCGGATCCATGGCTATCGATCTTTATAAAAAAAATAAAATCGACAAAGTAATTCTAATCTATAACAGATTCGAATCCGCGCTTTCGCAGATAGTAGTCCGCGAACAGCTTCTTCCGGTTGAACTTGAAGACGCTCCTTCAAGAAAAGCAAATCTTGCTCACGCAAAAATTACGGCTGAACCTTCACCAGGAGAGCTGTTCGACAGCATTTTTCCGCGTTATGTAAACTACCTTATCTGGCGCGGCCTTCTTGAATCCTTCGCAAGTGAAAATGCTGCACGAATGACGACCATGGACAGCGCGACCGAAAATGCGACCGAAATGTTTTCTACATTCACGCTTCAGATAAACAAGGCCCGTCAGGCGGCAATAACCCAGGAGATTTCCGAAATAGTTTCGGGGGCTTCGTTTGAATAATATAATTTCGACTTTGGAGTTAAAATGAATACAGGTAAAATAATACAGATTGTCGGAGCTGTCATTGATGCTGAATTCGCTGACGGCCAGCTTCCGGAAATTCTGAACGCACTCATTGTTGATGTTCCCGACCGAAAACTCATTCTCGAAGTAGCTCAGCATCTCGGCGGCAACATCGTTCGATGTATTGCAATGGACGCAACGGAAGGACTTACCAGAGGAATGAAAGTAACGGATACGGGCGGACCAATCAGCGTTCCGGTCGGCAATTCGGTTCTCGGACGGATGCTCAATGTCACCGGCGACCCGATTGACGGTATGGGCGAAGTTAAGAACGCTCCCAAACTTTCGATTCACAAACAAGCTCCGGGATTTGACGAATATCTCACCAATGTTGAAGTATTCCCGACTGGTATAAAAGTCATTGATCTTCTAACGCCTTACCCGAAAGGCGGAAAAATCGGACTCTTCGGCGGTGCAGGTGTAGGTAAAACAGTTTTCCTTACCGAGTTGATGAATAATGTTGCAAAAGTTCTTCAGGGAAATTCAGTATTCGCCGGTGTCGGCGAGCGTACTCGTGAAGGAAATGACCTCTGGCATGAAATGAAAGAAGCGGGAGTTCTTGAATCAACCGCGCTAGTCTTCGGACAGATGAATGAACCTCCCGGAGCACGTCTACGCGTTGCGCTGACAGGACTAACGATTGCGGAATATTTCAGAGACCATATGAAAAAAGATGTTCTTCTCTTTATCGATAATATTTTCCGTTTTACTCAAGCAGGATCGGAAGTATCCGCCCTGCTCGGACGTATGCCGTCTGCTGTAGGATATCAGCCGAATCTTGCTACTGAAATGGGTTCCCTTCAGGAAAGAATCGCTTCAACAGTCAACGGGTCAATTACTTCGATTCAGGCTGTTTTTGTTCCGGCAGATGACTATACCGATCCGGCTCCGGCTACAGCTTTTGTACACTTCGATGCGACAACAAACCTCGAACGTTCAATCGCGGCGATGGGAATTTACCCTGCGGTAGATCCTCTTTCTTCAACTTCAAGCGCGCTTGATCCGCGTATTGTCGGAGAACATCATTATAACACTGCAAAAGGCGTTAAGGAAATTCTTCAGCGTTATGCTGAACTTAAAGATATTATTGCAATTCTTGGAATGGATGAACTCAGCGACAATGACAAGCTTATAGTCAACCGTGCCCGCAAGGTTCAGAAATTTCTGTCTCAGCCTTTCTTTGTTGCGGAACACTTCAGCAGCATTGAAGGAAAATATGTTAAAATTGAAGATACCATCGAGGGATTCTCTGAAATTCTGCAGGGAAAACACGATGATGTTCCGGAACAGGCTTTCATGTATGCAGGCACTATCGAAGATGTTCTTGCAAAAGCGGAATCTCTTGCTGCATCGGGAGCGGTATAATGCTGACAGCGGAAATAATTTCTCCTGAAGGCATTTTATTCAGCGGAAAAGTTCTTTTCTTTTCTGCACCAGGCACAGAAGGAAGTTTCGGAATTTTACGGAACCATGTCCCTTTTTGCAGTGCGCTCAAAGACGGAATGATTTCGCTTGAAATTCCAGGAATAAAAACCGAAAAACGTGAATTTAAAATCACAGGCGGATTCGTTCAGGTCTACGCTAACAGCATTACGGCTCTTGTAGAAACGGATGATTAAGAAATAAATCCTTTTTTTCTTGCGATAGCAAGTATTGACTCTATGATTTCGTCTTCAGACAAAGTCATAGAGTTATAAATAACATCAAATATTGTTTTATCAGATGCGGTTCCTTCAAAATAATTTCTTAATGCGTATCTTTCAGAATCAATTTTTTGAGTAAGAATCTTTGCTTTTTCAATAGTGATCTTCTCTCTTTCCGCAACCTGCTTTACTCTCCATTCAATCGGAGCATGCAGTCTGACGTGAATGGAATTCTCATAATGACGGGTTATTGAAGCGCCTCCTCTTCCGAGAATTATCACCCTTCCCTCCTGGGCAAACTTTGCAATAACTCTAGCAATGGCATTTCTTACAGTAGCAATCGAAGGCTTGGAATATTTTGAAAATGAAAAATTAAAAAATGAACTTACAAAATAGTCATCAATTTTCTGATAAGTCATCTCCTTCACTATCTCAGCCGGAACGCCGATCTCCTCCGCAGCTGCGGCAACAACTTCGTGATTTATTCTCTTCCATTCGCAAACCTTGCCTTCAGAATCCGCACAAGAGGACAAAACAGAACATAGTCTTTGAGTGATATGATCGCCTCCGCAGCCGTATTCACGCGAAAATGTTATAAACGGAACATATTTTCCGCTGTCGTTCTGAAAATCTGATTGAAGAGTATCCTGAACTTTTGAAGATATATAATCCGAAAAAATAGTTTTCATAAAGGCCTGCCTAACCAAAGCATATAAAAAAAATACCGGCAGTCAAGTTTTATTTGTATAAATAAACACCGAGATGATTTAATTTTTTCTTGCAAAGACGTCCCCGGAATTAGAATTGGCGTAATGAGAAATACTATATATTATAAAATCTTTTCAGACGCTTTCGGAATAGCTCTAGCTGTTTTCTGCGCCGCAGTCGGACTCGAAAGCTTTCTAATTCCAAACGGCTTTCTTGACGGTGGCGTCACCGGGATGTCGATGCTTCTTTCTGAAGTCACAAAAATACCACTGTCAGTTTTTATTATTGTAATCAATCTTCCTTTTATAGCCATCGGATTCAGAACCTTAAACAAGGTTTCGATAATTAAAAGCGTTTTAACGATAAGTCTTCTTTCTCTCTGTCTTTTCATTTTTAAGTATCCGACAATAACTGATGACAAGATACTTTCGGCAGTTTTCGGCGGGGCGCTTCTCGGTGCCGGAATCGGTTTCGCCGTAAGAAGCGGGTCGGTTCTTGACGGAACAGAAATCGCATCATTGATTCTCAGCAAAAAGATGGGATTAACTGTTGGAAGCATCATTTTCATCTTCAATGTATTTTTGTTTTCCGTTGACGGGGTGGTTTTAGGAGTCGAAAGGGCAATGTATTCCATTCTTACATATGTTGTGGCATCAAAGAGCATAGATTTTATCCTAAACGGAATCGAAGAATACACCGCAGTCACGATAATATCTTCCGAAAGCGAAAAAATCAAACAATTCATAATGAAAGAATTCGCAATCGGAATGACAATCTACAAAGGCAAACGCGGACTAGCAATGACTGACCAGGATATTCTTTTCTGCGTTGTTACAAGATTTGAAGTTCCTAAAATAATTAAAATTTCCAAGGAACTGGATTCAAAAGCATTCGTCATTACACATCTCATCGACAATACATTCGGCGGATTAATCAAAGCACGAAAAGAAAGATTCTGATGAACTACTTTCCTATTCAGATTGTCAATGTAGGAAGAATGAAAGAAACTTCAGGATACTGTGAACTTCCGCCGTCTGACGTTTTGAAAGAATTTGTAATGTGCTATTGGTTTTTCAAAACGACTGATTCTACAGGCGACATTCTGGTCAATCCGGACTGTTGCGCTGATATTATTTTTAATCTCAATTCTTCGGATATTTCAAATTTCTCTGAAATCACGGGAACCTTTTCAGATAAATTCTATATTCCAGGAAACGGAATTAACGCCTGCGGCATACGGCTTAAACCCGGAATTACCTATCATCTGATCCGCGAAGGAATTGACTCTCTTTCCAACACTTCAGTTTCCGCACTCAACTATCCGCAAATTAACTGTGAATTTATCGCAGATAACATTCTAGAAAAAACAAGCCGTCAGATAAAAATTTTTTTTGATTCATATTTATCTAAAGTCTTTCATAAAATTGAAATACGTGAGAGCAAATTCATCTATTCTCTCAATATATTTAATTCAATCGCAGATTACGGATCAAAAGATCTTCTTGTTTCAGACAAGACCATGGACAGATATTTTATAAAATATTTCGGATTAACCCGGAAGAAAGTATCATCCGTGTTAAGGTTCCAGAACAGTCTCAGACAAATTGTTAACTACGGCAATATTCTGCCGGAAGGATATTTCGACCAGCCCCATTTCATAAAAGACTTCAAACGATATGCAGGCATGACACCATGTGATTTTTTAAAAAGCATCTCATAATATTCTGTTTTTGTCCTTTTTTTACAATAATTATTTTCATCCTGTGTTACTATGAATTTATGATACGGAGGAAATATGACAAGCATTACACCAAATCTAAAAATTAATGATATCGGCAAATCACTTGAGTTTTATGAGAAAATTCTCGGATTTGAAATTATTATGAAAGTTCCCGATGTTAATCCTGTCTGGATTATGCTTAAAAACGGTAATGCTGAAATAATGCTTCAGCAGAAGGAATCAATCGAAGAGGAATATCCTTCTCTGAAAGAGAAAGAATCAGGCGCTCTTACTTTTTATACGATTGTTGAAGACTCGGAAGTTTTATATGGCAAAATAAAAAACAATGTAAACATAATACATCACATACACATAACGCCATACGGCAGAAAAGAATTCTCGGTAACCGACCCGGACGGATTCATTTTTACTTTTGCTTCATAAGAGGATATTTATGAAATTTACCTTAACAGGTTTTGTACTTTTTACAAATAACGTCACAATGTCCAAAAACTTTTATCAGAATATACTCGGACAGGAAGTTGTTCTTGAAATTGGAGAAATCAATATTTCTTTCAAAGGCGGTCTCGCGCTTTGGGATAAGAAATATGCACAGAATAACATTTTCGGAAAACTTAAACCTGAAAGTAAAAGCGATGATATGGAAATTTATCTCGAAACAACCAATATCGAAGAAGCCTTTGAACACATAGAAAAATCCGGCGTCAAAATAATTCATCCGGTTATTATTCAGCCGTGGCAGCAAAAAGTTTTCAGAATCAATGATCCCGACGGGTTTATAGTTGAAGTGGGTGAAAATATGGATGATGTAATCATACGTCTCAACAAAGAAGGTTTATCTTCTGAAGAAATTTCAACAAAGACTTATATGCCGGTAGAATTCATTAAAATGGTAATCAGCAAATGAATAATACTGAAAAATCCGAACTGTTAAGAATACCCGGTGTCGGAAAAGCAACAGTGAAAGATTTAAACCGTTTAGGAATTTTTCAAGTATCGGATTTAAAAAATAAGAATCCGGAAAAACTTTATGAAGAACTTTCCGGATTCTATGCATCAAAACTCGACAGATGCGTACTTTATGTTTTCCGGTGCGCAGTTTATTTCGCAAAAGAAACAGATCATGACCCTGAAAAATTGAAATGGTGGAACTGGAAAGACTAATTAACTTTCCAGTAACCGCATCTTTCAAGTATTGTCATTTTAACGCTTTGCGGAATAATTGCTTCTCTGAATTTTTCGGTAGTCTCTGATTTCATCATGGCATGAACTGCAGCTTTACAATCATCAAAGGAATCCCAGTGCTGAATCATTATCCATTCATTATCCTTTTTACCTTTCAAAAGCTCAGTATCACGGAAACCTTTCATTTTAGAATGAAATTCATTTTCAAGTAAATTAACAACATCGATAAATTCTGACTGTGAAATATTAGCCGAAATCACAAATTCCACAATTTCAGTAAAAATATTACTCATATTACCTCCCTTACTGTGAGGAAGAAATACTAAATATAATGCTGTTGTAATAGGAAAAACGCGACATTTAATAAAAAATCATATAAATTCAATATTCTGTGTTACAGAAACTTTGTTTTTCAAAAAACTAACAGGACTTGTGCCCGTATATGACTTAAATTCTTCACAAAAATGACTCTGATCATAATAACAGCAATCATACGCGATATCAGTCAGATTTTCATTATGCTCACAAATAATTTTTCTCAAAGAATTACGAAACCGTAAAAGCTTCATGTACTTTTTCGGCGGCATTTGAACATATGTAGCGAAAATACGTTCGGCAGTCCTAGAGCTTATCCCCAACCGGCTGCATATGTCTTCAAGCTTTGACACCCCGCAATCATGTTCAAAATATTTAATGATATTGATAATCTTTTTTTCCGGAATCCAATTTTCTTTAATTTCTTCTGCAATAAGATTCAGCAGCAATACCGTATCATCTTTATATTCCGAATTCTCTGTTCTGAAATCATAAAATCTATCTCTGATTTTTCCAAGAGAAAATTCACACAAAACAGGAAGAGAATAAGAATCAAACGACATACCAAGAACTGCCAGTTCACCTCTATGAGATATTTCAACCGGAGTATTTCTTATCATGTTGGAAAACATGTGTCCGGCATCAATGACCGAATCAACTGCTGAATGGCTTATTTTCCCAGACAGATTAATCATCAAATCAATTTCCTTTACAGGAAGAAGAATATGACCGGCATAAGAAGATGAACTGTCTTCCAGAATCCATACATCCTTTAATAAATCCTGCAAAGAAGCGTTTGTTATAATTATTTTTCTTACTTTCATTTATCCTGATATGTTCTTCAAAAGATAATATTTGCAAGCAATAATTGACTAATACCGATAATACAGTATATTGATTATAGGGGGTGGGAGTATGTCCTGCTGTAAAGATATAAAGAAGGCTCATCACAGCAAAGATGTAAAAAAATCTCTTCAATCCCGCTTAAAGCGTATAGAAGGGCAAATTAGGGGAATAAGTAAAATGATTGAAGAAGATACTTATTGCGATGATGTCCTCAACCAAATATCATCTGCGCAATCAGCCCTCAACGGAACCGCTTTGTTTCTTCTTGAACATCATGTCAGAGAATGCGTTTCGGACCAGATAAAAAGCGGCAAAACGGATGTAATTTCCGAGGTAATAAAAACTATTAAGAGGTTAAGTAAATAAAATGACAAAATATATAGTACTAATTGACGGAATGAGCTGTTCACATTGCGAAAATCATATTGAAAAAACATTGTCGAACCTGGATCAAAAAATGAAAATAAAGGCATCGGCAAAGGAAAAATCAGCAGAAATTCTGTCAGACAAAGATATAACTGAAAATGAATTTAAAGCAGCTGTAGAATCTGCCGGCTACATCTTCAAAGGAATGTTAAAAAGATGAAAGAATTTAAGAAATCTTTCTTCTTATTTATTTAACAAAATCTGACTGAATCTGTTTTAAGCTTTTTCTACAATTGTCTCTAAGTAACTCTTTCTTCATTGAGATTTCTAAATCCGCTCATATCCGAAACTGGTATGGCATTTTCTTATGTTTCTGCTGTAACAAATATTTTTTTGAAGAAAATGAAATTATTTTTCTAAAACATCTAAAAGAGTATTGAAGAAAGCCTTCAATTATATTATTCTGGTATTGGGATATAAATAAAAAAGAGGATGAATTATGCCAAAACCGGTATTTGACGCAAACGAAGAGCTTAAGGAACTTTTCAAGGAAATTGAATCAGTTCCGGAAAAACCCAATCCGGTAGGATCAAAAGAAGGCGACCGCACACATAGAAGCGAAATCCGTTTTGATATGAAACCTGAAGAACTCGAAAGCTTTCTCAATAAGTATGTCGTAGGCCAGGAAGAAGCAATCGGAGTCATCTCGACAAAAGTCTGCACCCACTTCAACAGAATGAAACTCGAACTTTCAATACCAGAAGATGAAAGAATAGTCGGAAATATTAAAAGCAACATTCTGCTTATCGGCCCTACAGGAATCGGTAAAACATACATAATAAAACTGATCGCTAAAAAACTCGGTGTTCCTTTCATAAAAGCCGATGCAACAAAATTCAGTGAAACAGGATATGTCGGCGGCGATGTTGAAGATCTTGTCCGCGAACTGGTTCATGAAGCCGAAGGCGATATCGCAAAAGCAGAGTATGGAATAATATATCTTGATGAAATAGACAAGATAGCTTCAGGCGGAAACAGCAACGGACCGGATGTTTCGCGGGGAGGAGTTCAGCGGAATCTTCTGAAACTGATGGAGGAATCTGAAGTCGATCTCAAAACACCTCATGACCTTGCCAGTCAGGTTGAAGCGGCGATGGAAGCTCAGCGTACGGGAAAAGTTTCAAGGAAAAAGATTAACACAAAGAACATCCTGTTCATTGTGTCCGGCGCATTCAGCAATCTCGACAAGATAATAAAGAAACGTCTTGACTATAAGACAATCGGATTTGACGGAACGGAAAATAAAAAAACAGATTATTCGTTAACCGAACTTTTCAAAACTGTTACAACTCAGGATCTCGTTGATTTCGGTTTCGAATCGGAATTTGTAGGCCGTCTTCCTGTAATTGTAACGCTTAATGAAGTCGATGAAGACAAACTTTATAAGATTCTTCAAAATCCTTACAGTGCCGTCATCAACAGCAAAAAACTCGATTTTAAGTCTTATGGAATAGATGTCGATTTTAAGGATGAAGCTCTTAAATTCTTTGCTAAAGAAGCAGCAAAACAAAAAACGGGTGCACGCGCACTTATGACTGTTGTTGAGCGCCTTCTAATAAATTATGAAAAAGTTCTGCCTTCACTAGAAATCAAAAAACTGACGGTTGACGATAAACTCATCAATGATCCTGAAGGTGTTCTTTCTGAAATAATGCGCACTGACAGCATTCGCGGATATCAGCGTGATTTTCTCGCTTCTCACGGGATACATCTGAGTTTCGATGATGAAGCCATAACGGTAATTGAAAAAAAAGCAAAAGACAGCAAAAAAAGCATGAAACGTATCTGCGAAGATCTTTTTCATGATTTTCCTTACGCCATAAAACTTATGAAACTTGAAGAATTCAGAATAACCGTTCAGGCTGCTGAATCACCTCAAAGCTTTATAGAAGAATATATCAGAAAAAGTTATCAAAGCAAATAAAGCTATATTAAAGCAAAAGCAGACCTGTCAGTCTGCTTTTCTTTCGTTTATAGCATTTTTCAGATAAAGAAGAGAATCAACCGCTACCATCAAGGCATTCAGAGCATAAAAGACTATAACAATATCCGGATTATACAGTATTTTATGAATCAATCCGCAAACATATCCGAAAACAACAATCAATAAAAAATGTATTGATTTACCTTTTGTCGATTTAGATTTGAAACTTTTATAAATAGAAAACGGCCATGCAAACCCGAAAGCTATCATCATTCCCATTTCAAAAATACTCATTGTTTTATCCCCCTTTCGAAAGTTTTCCAGAAATAGTTTAAGGGTCACAATCCTGCGAAAGCTGTATCATTTTACAATTACAAATTTAACTTTTAACTTGATTTATTACAGCAAACATGTACTATTTGCCAAATCTTATGGGGTACATATGAAAAAAATCTGTTTGTTTGTTTCTATCTCACTGCTCATTTTTTCGCTTTCTACTTCTAAGGAATCTGAATACGAAAAAGCGATTTCATTGGTTAAAAAAGCGATAAACTTTTATGACAAAAACGGAAAAGACGAAACATTGAATGCCGTTACTGCTGGCAAATTCATGGAGGGCAGACTTTATGTTTTCATTTATGACTACAGCGCAGTTATGCTGGCACATCCCGAAAACAAAAAGCTCATAGGAAGAAATCTTTTTAACGTCCCTGACGCTGACGGAAAATATTTCCGCAAAAATATCGTAGAAGATGCTAAAGTAAAGGGCTCGGGCTGGGTTGACTACAAATATAAAAATCCTGAGACAGGAAAAGTTGAAAGTAAAACTACATACTTCCAAAACCACAAAGGTCTCATTTTCTGCTGCGGTGTTTTTAAATAGCGGCAGAATAATCCACCGCTATTATCTATTTTTTCATCACTCTTATAAATTCATCAACTTTTTCAGAAAAATGAATTAATGCAGAATTTACTGTTTCTGGTTTTGACATGTCAACACCAGCGCTTTTCAATGCTTCCAAAGGAAACATTCTTCCTCCGGCTGAAAGAAAATTCATGTATCTTTCGACAGCCGGCGAACCTTTGTCCAAAACATTTTCAGCAAGACTTATCGCAGCGGATATTCCTGTTGCATATTTATAAACATAGAATGAGTTATAAAAATGAGGTATCCTCAACGCTTCCAGTTCGAGTTCCGTATCAATCTCGATTGTGCCTCCGAAATAAGTCTCAAGAAGCTTTCGGTATTCTGATCTGATAATATCAATCGTAAGAGGAATATCTTTTTCTGTCATCTGATGCATGATCATTTCAAATTCTGCAAACATTGTCTGCCTGTAAAGAGTACCTCTTATATCGTCAATCTCGCGGTTTAGTATATAGGCCCGCATTTCGTCATTATCTGAATACTTCTTAAGAAGATAGTCGCTTAATAGAGTTTCATTAAATGTCGATGCAACCTCCGCGGCAAATATTGTATACCTGTGATAATGATAAGGCTGATTCTTCGCAGATAAATACGAATGCATAGAATGACCAGCTTCATGAATTAATGTATACAGAGAGTTTATATTATTTTTATCATAATTCATAAGAATATAGGGAGGAGAATCAAAACAACCGGAAGAATAAGCTCCGCTTCTTTTTCCCTTATTTTCATATCTGTCGACCCAGCCGTTTAAAAGTCCTTCTTTTAAAACAGAAGTATATTGTTCACCGAGAATTGAAAGAGCCTTCACGCAAGTATCAACCGCTTCTTCATATTCCATGGAAAAATCTATTTTTCCGACAAGCGGAACATATGTGTCATAGAAATGAATCTTATCAAGAGAAAGGTATTCCTTTCTGAAATCTATATATTTGGCAAGAGGAGAAATATTTTTCCTAACCGATTCAATAAGTGAAAAATACACTTCCTTTTTTACATCATCAGAAAACAATGCAGAATCAAGACATGATTCGTAACCTCGCACTTTCGAATAAAACTTGTCTTTTTTGCAGTTTGAATAAAAAGCTGAACTTAAGGCATGTTTGTGAGCGTCATAAACGGAATAATACTGTTTAAATGAATTCTTTCTAACTTCAGCAGATTTATTCATCAAAAATCTTATAAAATTCCCGTGAGTCAGTTCAACTTCTTTTCCTGTCTCATCTTTTATTTTACCGAATGCAAAATCCGCATTGTCAAGCTGACCGAAAATATCTGCGGCAGAATCCGAAAAATCACCTGAAGCAGAAAGGAGCTCTTCTATTTCTGCGCTTCTGGTATAAGGCTTATATCTTATTATTTTATCAATATAGAAAATATAATCTTTTATCGCTTCAGATTTTTTAAATTCTGCAATTAAATCATCGGGAATTTCCTGAATTTCAACGGGAATGAAACTTGAAAACTCTCCGGCTTTGGTATAAAGAGACATCGCTCTTTCTACAAGCGAAAGATAAACACTATTTGTCTTATCCTCGTCGCTTTTCAGATGAGCATAAGTATAAAGTTTGTCTATTAGCCTTGATACAGCAAGATCAAACTCTATTATCTGCTTCATATCTTCAGCAGAATTTCCGGTTTTACCTTTTAAAAAAGCATATTTTTCAATTTCTTCCTTAGCCGTTGAAAAATCCTTTTCCCAATTTTCTATAGAAGAATAAAGAATCTCAACATTCCACTTGTCGGAATCTTTTACCTGAGATCTGCTTATCAAATCCATAACCACCGCCGTTGATTTATTTTTTCGCCGGCAAACTCTATGTCAAGCAAAACCTTCGCATTATCACAGAGAATATTTATATTGAAATAATAACTGTGATTTTATATAAGGGTTAGGTATTATCAAAAAAGGATGGCTAATGTGAAAAAAATAATTTTTATGATATTTATTGCCGCAACGGCTTTTACAGCATGTTCAAAAGCGCAAATGGATGAAGAAAGTTATACTATTTTGAGAGAGCAGATATTTGAAAAAATTGCAGTGAAGGGAATAGATCACAAATTAACTTCTGCTGAAAAAAAAACAATATTGGTAGATGATCTCAAAAAATATAAAATTGATTTTGATTTATTTTGTAACTACATGCAGAATAAACACTCAGATGATTACAAATATATATTCGAGAAGTAAGCATGAATAAAAAAAGATTTTTGCATTTCGGCATCATAATTTTCATCTGCGGTTTTTTGTTCGGCATGACTTTTTCTTTACTCAAAAGCCAGCAGGAAAATTCGTTTAAGTATCTCGATCAATTTCACTTTCTTTACAGAGTAATTCAATCGGAATACGTTGAAAACGTGAGCCCTAAAACTTTGTTTCGCGGAGCTATGCGCGGAATGCTTCAATCTCTTAACGACCCTTATTCACGATTTCTTGATGAAACTGATTATGCAGACTTCAAGGGCGGCGTTACCGGACGCTTTACCGGTATAGGTGTCGAACTTACTATTAAGAACGATTCTGTTGTTGTAATATCACCCATCGAAGATTCTCCAGCGCATAAGTCGGGAATCCGGTCAGGCGACACGATATTACAGCTAAACGGCACACAAGTTAAAAGTGACAATTATCAGGATTTGATAAAAGATATCAGAGATAAAAATTCCCAGGTTTCAATATTGATCAAACGAGAAGGTTTCGACGAGCCTATTGAATTTAAAATCGACAAAGCTCCAATCAAAATAAAAAGTATAAAATCGGGATTCTTAAAAGAACATCCCGGTATCGGATATATCAGAATAACACATTTTTACGCCGAGACCGGCGTTGAATTTGAAAAAGCTCTCAAAAGTCTGTCTACTGCAAAAAAAATAATAATCGACCTTAGAGATAATCCCGGGGGAGATTTTGAAACTTCGATTTCAATGGCGGACATGCTTCTTCCAAAAGGTAAAGTTATTACTACAACACGGGGAAAGGAAGGAACCGGAGTTGGCGAGGAATTTAAATCTTTAAAAGATCCAATATATTCCGGTGAAGTTTTTCTTCTAGTTAACTCCGGAAGCGCATCTTCTTCGGAAGTTTTTTCCGGAGCTCTTAAAGACAACAATAGAGCTAAACTTATAGGACAAAAAACTTTTGGTAAGGCACTTGTTCAGAGAATAGTCGATATTGAAGAAAACACTTCAGGATTCACAATTACGATGAGAAAATACTATACTCCTAACGGAACCATGATTCACAAAAAGGGAATTGAACCCGATTTTGAAGTTGAACTTCCGAAATACAGTGATGATGATAAAAAAAACCTTTCTCGCATATTCAATGAAGGTATACTTGAGAATTTCGCTAAATTAAAAAAATCATACACCAAAGATACTGCACAGGAATTTCTTTCACTTCTTGAATCAAAAAATTTGAAAGTTTCACCTTCAATTGCCCTTTTTTATTTAAAAAAAGAAATCAACAAAACAGAACCTTCGCCCCTTTATGATCTTGAATTTGATTCTGAACTTAATAAAGCAATAGCTCTTGCAGGAGCGAAATAAATGTCTATCGGTCTGGGACTCGAAAGCTCATGTGATGAAACTTCCGCCTCAGTTGTTGAAGACGGCTTAGTCATACGTTCTAATATCATTTCAAGTCAGATTGATCTTCACAGTGAATACTTCGGAGTTGTTCCCGAAATTGCCTCTAGAGCTCATTTGGAGCTTATAAACGGGGTTATTCAGAACGCACTTAATGATGCAGGTGTAAGCTTTTCGGATCTTGATTTCGTTTCCTGTGCAAACAGACCCGGTCTTATTGGTTCGCTGATGATTTCTCTACAAAGCGCAAAGACGATATCATACACTCTTGATATTCCCCTTATAACTGTCAGTCATATCGAATCTCATCTTTACGCGGCATTTCTTTCAAATCCTGAACTGCAGTTTCCGTTTATTGGACTCCTGATTTCCGGTGGAAACACTGCTCTTTATCTTGTGAAGGGAATTTCCGATCTAACCCTGATCGGAAGAACAACAGATGATGCCGTCGGAGAAGCATATGATAAAGTTTCTAAATTCCTGAATCTCGGTTATCCGGGCGGCCCGGTAATAGACAAACTAGCTAAATCAGCAATCAATAAAGACATTTCTTTCCCTAAACGCGTAAACATGAAGAACGATCCGTTTGATTTTTCTTATTCAGGCCTCAAAACTGCAGTAGTAAATTATATATCAAACAATCCCGATGCCCAAAAAGAAGAAATAGTATACGCATTCCAGGAAAGCGCGGTTGAAATCCTCATATCACGTATAATTCTTGCTTCAGAAAAATTCGGATTAAAAAATGTAGTTGTAGCAGGCGGTGTAGCAGCAAATTCAAGACTCAGAGAAAGACTCTCTGAACTACATAACATCAATGTTTTTATCCCAGAACCTGTTTTATGTACAGACAATGCAGCAATGGTTGCAGGTCTCGGTTATCACTACTACACGAAAAAATTGTTTTCGGATTTAACTTGTGAAGTTTATGCCAAAGATTCAGATCTTAGAATCAAGGGAAATTTTATTTAGATAAGGAAGGGGATCGGCATAATTTGTGCCTATTCTTATCTGATAATGAAGCATATATCTCGCAGCTCTTCCTGTTTTTCCAACATATCCAATAATTTCGCCCTTGCTGAGTTTTTGCCCGACATCAACAGTAACTCTCTGGCAATACGAGTAAATTGTAGAATAACCGTATTTATGGGAAACCGTTATTCTCAGACCATAAACAGAATCCCAAACTATTGACTCAACCGTTCCAGGAGCAGATACTTTTATTTCAGATCCCGGATATGCTGCGATATCAACACCCAGAGCCCTCTCTCCGCTGCCGGAAAGAGAAGATGACTTCGAATCACCGAATGCTGTGATTATATTTCCGTTAACAGGCCAAAGCGAAGGCGTATTCTCTATGACTTTTGCCCTGCTTTCCATAAATCTTTTAATGACGAGAAGCTTGTCCTTTGAAGCTTTAAATTCCTGTTCGATTTCTTCAATGGTTAAAGACTCTATTGAAGGAGAAGGTGAATCTGACGGAGGCTGTTCAGATCCGCCGCCCTTTCCTGATGAAAAAGATGATCCTTCCGGAGTAAAACGGAAAAGAGGATCTGCCTGATCGTCAAATTTCTTAAAAACAGAATAAAGCCTGTTAATTTCCTCTTTGTACATTTCTATCTGGTTAGCATAGTCGCTTTCATAAAGCTCCAGCTTGTCAACTTCCTTAACAGTTGAAGTATGATTTAGTATTGTAAGAGATGTTACGACAATTATAACCGCAAATAAAGACAAAACTATCGTAACGGTATACATCGATATATGAAAATTAACAATTTTTTTCTCAGAATGAGGGATAAACATGAGGGTGATTCTTTCATTTCCCTTTTTGCGGACAGCAGCAAGCCAATCAGAAAAACGCTTCTTTACTGAGTCTTTACGCTCCGCAAGAAGATAATTCAGATTCTGCTGAAGATCATTAAAATTTGTTTCCCTGAACGGGTTAAGCCGCATCAAAATCTCCTCAAATTACATCTATTTCATTATCGGCAATATACTGTCAAGTGGTTTATAGAAAGTGATACGAAATGAGATTTTATTAATAAATTTAATCTTCATCTAATATTTTTTCATCTTTATATCATAATATAACTTAATTTACTTGACGATTCCATGCCTTTTTTTAAATTGCTTCAAGCGTTGAAACAATTTTGCGTGAATACTTATTTCCTGTTTTCTGCAATTATTTTGTTTGACACATAATGACCGCTTTAGTATTTGGTTATTCACGCTGAGACGCTAGCTCATTCGGTAGAGCAACTGCCTTTTAAGCAGTGGGTACCGGGTTCGATTCCCGGGCGTCTCAAATGCCCTCGTCGTTCAGTGGTCTAGGACACCGGGTTTTCATCTCGGGAACAGGGGTTCGAACCCCCTCGAGGGTGCATCAAAAAGGAGTTTCGAAAGAAACTCCTTTTTTTTTAGAGAAATTTATATGGAAAAAATAAATATCTCAATTGTTGGCTGCGGAGCACATTCGCATCTTCACGCAAACGCAGCGGCGGCATTTCCTGAAGTGACTATTACATCATGCTGCGATATTGATTCTTCCCGCGCAAAAATCTGGGCAGAAAAATATAAATGCCGTCCTTACACAAATATAACAGAGATGATAAGCTCCGAGAAACCCGACGCGGTTATTCTTTGCACATGGCCGAACCAGCATCTCGAACAGATAAAAGAATGCCTTACGTCCGGAACAAGAAACATCCTCTGCGAGAAATCTCTGACCATAACATCAAAAGATGCGTATGAAATTCGCAATCTTGTCAACAGCTGCGGTGCTTTTCTCATGGAAGGCTGCATGTTCCGCCATCATCCGGCTATCAGAAAAGTTGAAGAACTTGCGTTTTCTTCCGGTTTGGGAAAAATTGATTCAATACGTGCTTCATTCAGCAACTATGAACCGGAAGCTCATAAAGACAAACTGAACTCACAGGACTGGCGCTACAGAAAAGAATGCGGCGGCGGTGTAACTCATGACTGGATGAGCTATTGCGTTAATGCAGCCAACTATTTCAGCGGAAGCGAACCTTTGACAATATTCGCATCCGGCAATCACAACAAAGACTATGATGTAATAGACCGCGTTTTTTCTCAGATATCATATGAAAACGGAATCGCCGCATTCATTGAAAGCAGCAAGCACGCTAATTTTACTCAAATGCTTCACATCAGCTGCGCGAACGGCATCATTCAACTTCCGGTAGCGTGGGGAATTTGCGGCGACATATTCATAAACGTCCTCCACCGCAAAGAGAAATGGGGATATATAATGACCGACCGTTACGAGATTGAGGAAGCAAATTCATTCATGCTTCAGTTAGAAAATTTCCTGGACGTCATGAAAGGCAAATCAAAACCTCTTGTTTCTTTAGATGAATCAGTAAGAAATATACATACTGTTGAACTGATAATCCGAAGTATCACAGAGAATAAATCCGTTTCCTTCAACTGATTAACCAAAAAATTGCAAAATATTATAGTTGATATTATTATACGCAGTTAATTTCTGAGGTATGGATAAATTTTCACTAAAACCTCTTACATGCTCGTTCGAATATTTGGAACAAATTCCCGTAATAGTCACAAGCGGTGATATTACTTCTGATTCTGAGGAAATTCTGACTCGGTATTTCGATCAGGCTCTTGATTCAGACTGCTCTGTCATTGCAATTGAATTCAGAGAATCTTTTTATATAAACAGCTCCGGAATAGTGGATCTTCTGAAACTCTTCAAAAAAGTTTCAAATTCAGGCAAAAAAACCGTCATATATCTGCCGAACGAGTACTTCAATACAATATTCCAGATAATTGGTCTTTACGAAATTGCACCGCCTGTTATGAGTAAAGAAGAACTTTTAAGACTCCTTCATTCTGCCCGTTAAAACATGATCAAAAAAGTAATTAGTTGATAAATCTATATCCCGGGCACAATCCCCGGAAATGGTTTTCATATAACGGTCTTTTCCTATAAGAGGAAAATCCGTACCGAACAATATCTTACCCGGCGCACAAAGAAGTGCCGTCCTGTAAACATCATCTAAATATAAAAACGGCGATGCAGAAATATCAAAATAGACATTTGTCAGAGAATTTCTGATTTCAGGCATTAAAAAATAAAACAAAAAACCCCCGCCAAGATGCGAAAGAATTACATTTGTATCTGCATTACGGGCAAGAATATCTGAAAGTTTCTGAAAATCCGTAAAGTACTTACCCGGATAGTTATGACCTACTGTTTCATTTAAATGAATATTTACAGGCAGATTTTCCTGACCTGCAAAATAAAGAATTTCATCGAGATAATCATATCTCACATTTCCGTCATAAAAAGCAATTTCCCCGATGCCGGAAAAACCTAAATTAATCAAACTTTCGATATCTCTTTCAATATCCCGTGAATTAAAACTGATATTACCGAAAAAATGGATACCTTCAGCGAATTGATCGCGGACGCTTGCAAAATATTCATTTTGTTCAATAAGAAATTCATCTTTCATCCAGGGAAAAGAAAGTATAACCGCTTTTTCCGTTTTAGAATTGATAAGATAATCTTTTACGTAATCTGAACCGGCAATACTCGCTTTATTGCTTTGGTAGAGCAATCTGAAAAAATCATCAGAAAAATAGTCTTCTCTGAAATTAACTGCTCTGTCCTGAAAACAATGTATGTGAACATCATTCATCTATGCTTTCCATGATGAGTTTTGCTTATTTTTTTACGGAAATAACCAACAGAATACGACAATGCAACAATTATTATTACGAAAACACCCGTGAAAACCAAAGATGTCCTGAAAAGAAAGCTTTTAATTTCCAATTCACTTTCTTCAATAAATTCAATCGGCTGAGAAATTTCAACAAGTGCGGAAACTTCACCATTTTTTCCGCGAAGAGGCGCCGTAGCTGCAAGCCACTTTCCGTTTTCATCGACATATTTTGTAACTTTTACGGCACCCTCATTTAAGGTCTCATAATACCCGGAATTCATAGAATACGGATAAAGAAAATCATAAGCATCTGCATCTATTACACAGTAAACATTCTTCAGTTTTTTATAAATATAAACGGATACTCCCATGTTCTGATCAGACTCATCGGTTCCCAATATTTTTTTCATCTGCTCAGAAAGTTTTAAAAATGAATCAGAAGTAATATCTTTCGGTGATTTAATATCATCGACCAAACCGGCATCAATTATCCGCGATGCAGTTTTCGCCAAATAAAGAAATTTCTGATCTCTTTCATAATCTATCTGCTTTTGCATATAGTGGTGAAAAAATATAAATGAAACAAAATTATAGACGAAAAAAAACAACGCAAACAGAAACGCCCTTTTTAGTATAGTCGGCATTTTTCCGGAAAACAAGGGATAAACATGTATTTTAATATAATAAATAAAAAGAACAGCAAAAAGAATTATAGAAATAATATATGACACCTTCAGAATTTTTTCATAAACGAAATAATCCGCTTCATAAATATCCCGGATATCACTTGTAGATTTCCTGATCTCCAGAAGATTTCCGCGGTATTTATCCGATGTGAGAATTTTCCCTTTTGAAAAAACAAAATTAGTCATTAAAATATTTCCGGCATAACCGCTTTTATAGAGTTCTTTGAAATCAAAAAGTATACTTGTCTTTCCTTCTTTAACGGATATTAATCGCTGAGAATAAAGCTCATTGAATATTAATCCATATTCATTATCATACATAAGAGAATACGGAAACACTACTCCAAGACTTTCATCAATTTTTACAAGTTCCGGCTCCATTTTTTCATTAATACGGATTACGTCACCGCGCGAATTCGAGTAATATATTTTTCCGGGAACCGTGCCGCATATATTATTGATGGGATATTCTATTTGCGTCGTAAATATTTTATTTTTTTCAGAACCGAAAAGATCTGTCTTATAAAGAGAGAGCATGTTATGTTCGTCAAAATGATAATAATAGAGATATTCACCTGATATCTCCTTCGATATCTCAATTGAAGGAATCATTGCAGCAGAATAAATATAATCTTCGGTTATTTTTTTTCTCATGTAAGAATCATAAACATTCCTGACGATCGTCCGAAGATATTTAAAATCCGGAGAGTAAACCTGAATTTCTGAAATTTCAGTTTCACCGTCATCCGCAGAATAAACGACATTATTTATATAAATATTTCCCGCATTATCTACGGCCATCTTGTAGAAATTATAGATAGAAGTACTATCGCGGCTTCCGCCCTTCATCTCATAAAGACGTTTTCCTGATTCATTAATTTTAATTAGCCGCTTGAAACCGTTAACGCCGTTATCGATAACAAAAAATCCGTCATCGGCGGAATATACCGAATGAACGGCGTTAAGTTTGATGCTTTTCTCGAAAAGTGATTTGTTCAGCAGATCATGACGGAAAATAATGAAGATTAAGGATGCCGCGCAAACAGCAAACCTTAATATACGAATATATCTTGATTTTGAAAAGTTACTCCATTTCATAACAGCCCCGCAAAAATTGGTAAACCCAGGCTGATAGGAAGTTCGGAGAAAAATAATTGGAGATAAACGGGATCGAACCGTTGACCTCTTGAATGCCATTCAAGCGCTCTCCCAGCTGAGCTATACCCCCCAATCCATACCAAGCTTAGCAAAGACATCTGTTTTTTGCAATTATTTTAACAGTTCTTCTATCTCTTTTTCCTTCTCTCGGCAGACACGGTCTCCCTCGACAAGGGCTTCTATTGAACGGTAAAACTCCAAAGATCCGAAAGAGAGAAGATTCGGCTCAAGAAGAAGATCGGGTTTGGAATATTTTAACAATAGCTCCGTATTCTTTAAATCCATTATGTCAATAGTCTGAAAAATTACTTCAAAAACATTCGGCATATCATCCTTTTTTTCGTCAGACTTCACAATAAAGTAAGACGCAAATTTTTTAAGCCATGAATAATTAATTTTCTCGCTCAATTCAGAAATTTTTTCCAAAGTCCGCGGCTTCGTACTACCTGCCATACTTCTCTCCGCAAAAGAAGCCGACACTTCATTATGATGTGTTTTCAATGCCGGATGAAGATTCACCGCAATGACTTTATCGGCTCCCATTTTCTTTACGACATCAACCGGAAGAGGATTAACAACTCCGCCGTCGATAAGAATTCTGTTTTCGTATCTGACAGGCTCGAATATTCCGGGAATGGATATACTTGCCCGTATTGCACTCAAAAGATTTCCGGATGAAAAAATCACCTGTTCGCCCGAATGATATTCTGAAGCAATAATACTCAAGGGTTTAGGCAGTGATTCAATTGAAATGTCAGGCGGTATAAATTTTCCAAGCCAAGTCATCATTTTTCTGGGATTCATCAGTCCCGATACCGGAATTACCGGAGACATAAGCGAAAAAAGATCAGCCTTAGTAAAAGAAATAACTTCACTTTTGAATTTTTTAAGATTTCCGCACAAATAAATCGCACCAATGAGAGCTCCTACGCTTGATCCTGAAATGAAGTCAATTGAAAGACCTTTTTTTTCTATAAACTCAATAATCGATATATGAGCAATTCCTTTTGCTCCGCCGCTGCCTAATGCAAGACCAATTTTGTTATTATTTTTCATTACTAACAAAATACTATTTTTGATAAAATTTTGAAAGTATAATTTGACTCAACCCCGACAATTTATCTCGATAATGACTATGTTAAGTATATACAGAATTCCACACATTCTCTTTCCGGATAATTAACTTCCATTAAAAGTTTATTCACACCAAGCTTCTTAATTATTACTTTGATGCACATTATGCTCTAAATACTCGTCAATTCTGCTGCTTAAAGCTTTAAAAGGATGTTGACATCATCCCTAAAGCCGGGTCTAATGCTATTATTACAAATAATAAGGAGAAAAAGATGAAAAAGTTAGTTCTTCTTTCCGCAATATTAACTCTTGTTTTTGCGGGATGCGAATCTTCACAGAAAAAAATTAATGCGGAAAAAAACCCTGATCTTGTATCTGCGGCAGAAAAAGGGGACAAAGCTCAGACCAAAAAGGCTCTTGATGAAGGAGCTGATCCGAATGCAAAAAATTCAAAGGGCTGGTCTTCTTTGATGATTACCGCTTATTATGGGAATGACGAAGTTGCTTCCGAACTTCTTGGGGCAAATGCCGACGTAAACCAGAAAAACACAAATGGTGTAACACCGCTCATGATAGCATCATACAAAGGAAATATAAAACTAGTTAATCAGCTAATCGCTAAAGGTGCTGATGTCAATGCACAGTCTTCAAAAAAAGTAACAGCTCTAATGGCAGCAGCATACACAGGTAAAAAAGAAACCGTTTCTGCTCTGATAACTGCGAAAGCCGATCTTAATATAAAGACACAATCAGGAGCTACAGCTCTTTTCTATGCTGAAAAAATGAATAACACTGAAGTCGCAGAAATACTAAAAGCTGCTGGCGCGGAAAAATAATTTCTTTTTTCTGAATTTTGTTGACAAAAAAACACCATAGGTTTCTATGGTAAATGTTTGGTGGTTAAAGAGAGAGGGTCACACCTGTTCCCATTCCGAACACAGAAGTTAAGCTTCTCATCGCCAATGGTACTGCATGGAACACTGTGCGGGAGAGTAGGACGCTGCCAGACTCGGAATTATAAATTCATAAAAAACCTCTTCTTTTCAGAAGAGGTTTTTTATTGCCTAAAAAAGTTTTACTTTCGTTAATATAATTATAACTTCTTTTTTTAAAAATAATTTATTGCCCAATTCATGAAATATTCATTCTATATTTTTACTTACCTGCCTGGCTTTAGCTTTGAACTGAAATAACTCATCAAAAAGAAAATTAACATGATTACGTGAAGAAAAATTTCCTATCTCAGAATCATCCGCAATATCAAGAACCGACTCTACAACTTTTGAACTTTCTGTATTTATTATGCATTTAGCATTATTTCCAATTACCGCAAATTTTTTAGGTCTCCTGCGATCCTGATATGCAACACTAACAAAAGATGACGTTGTCCGTCTAAAAACTGATTTACCTTGAAAATTATCACTATAATCGGCCTCCATCAAATCAAATAGCGTCGGAAATATATCCATATTTGAAGTAACAACATCCGGTTTTTGTAAATTTTTAAATTTATCCGGTACAATAATCGCAAGAGGAACTTTTGTCTGAAAATTATTGAGCGAACTTGCATGAAAATAGTTTCCCTGATCTCCAAACTCCTCGCCATGATCTGATGTAATAATTACAATAGTATTTTTGTCCTTACCCGTACTCACTAATTTATTAATTATTTTGTTTATTAAACTATCTGCATAAAGCAGGCTGTTCTTATATGAATTAATTAACTCCGGTTGCAATTTTTCCAGAAATAAATAATCTTTAGTTGACAACGGTTTTTCTAAAAAAGGTTTATTATGCTGAAATTCTTTAGGAAAAGTATACGGATAATGCATTGAATCAAAAAATAATCCGTATAGAAAATTATTTTTAACTGATGAAATTTCAGAAAGCAAATCCTCCACCATTCTACTATCCCTTTCACATCCGCTTGAAGAAAAAGAAGCATAATCTTTGTTTGTATCAAAATTCTGTTTTAAAAAATAATCCATATGATGCCAAGACGAATCTCCTGATACATAAAACAATGTATTATAATTATTCTTCTTAAAAACTTCAAATGGAAAAGATTTCTTTCTTTTCGTCTTCACCTCTTCACTATAATGGGGATTAAGCGAGTAAATAATGCCGAAAACTCCCATATGAGTCGAATTTGATGCCGAGTAATTCTTTGTGAAAGAGAATCCCTTTTCTTCAACAAGTTTCATTGTGTTAGGAAAGTTTTCGCTATTAAAATAATCAGATCTGGTTGACTCCAAGATTAGGAGAAGAACGTTATATTTATGCTTTAAAATAACATTTTTATCAATTGGATATATTGAATCTAACGTAGAATCAAGTAAAAAATCATAACTTTCTTTTTCATCTTTTATATCCAATTTTAATTTTTCAGTTAATATTTCGTGTATTCTAACAATATAGCTCAAATAAAAAACCGGGATATTTCTTTTTAATTGAGAAGTGTAAGCCGGAGAATAAATAAGATTAATGGAGAGAAATACTTTTTCTATTATGAGCACAAGTAATACAAATATTGCAATACGCTTCCATATTTTTTTTTCTGCAAGTACAAATGGCTTATTAACTCTCTTAAGAATGCGAACAAGTGTCAGGTAAAACAATAATCCAAATAACACAAGAAAAGACACATAAGCAATAAATGAAAAAATAGAAATTCCACTTGCTGAAAAAAAATTCGGCTGAAGAATCTCCGATATTATATAAGAATTTATGTGGAATCCGTATATGGAAAGTATTATCACGTCGACAACTGAAATCAGCACATCAAGAGTAAAAACACAGACAAAAACTGAAAGCGGAGGTAATTTTTTAAAAAGTTTATAAACAAATAAAATACCAACAAAAATCAGAGATATTTCTATTAGTGTATGAGAGACTATTGCTACAACAGAATGAATCCGATAAAATATTGATATATTTGTATTCAAAATATCACGAATATATAATATATTGACAGGTGTTTTAACAATAGAAAAAATGATAACCATTAATAAAAATCTTTTAAGAAATAAATTTTTCTGATTATTATAGATAAAAAACTTTTTCATGGTTTATCCTTCCAATTGACCTCAAATAACATATCGTTTACTGCAGTCTATTACTATTTTCCAAACACCGATCCCAAACTGTATTTATAAACTTCTCGCATCAATTCCTGGGCATCTTTTCCCTTCTGCAGTCTCGGCTGAGAATGATTATATATGAGGTATGGTATCAGTTCAGTCGATATATGCTTCTTTCCGTAAAAATGATGCCGGGCAATCATTCCTCTGCGGTGGTTTACAGTCTGCATCTGATCGAATAAAAAATTACCGAGTCCGTACGATATAAACTTTCCATCGTGAAATTCAAGTCCCATCGCGCGATGCGACGAAGATGAAACCATTATGGTTGCACCCATCTCTGCAGCTTTCCTAAAATATTCTTTTTGAATGGGGTATGGAACAGGATCGTTTTCATTTCCCCATTGAACCGAAACAAAAACAAAATCAGCATTAGCTACTGCTTCGCTTACAGCCGCAAAATACTTAGCCTCAGTCAACCGGCATGCACCCGGCTGATCAGCGCTTGCCCATGCCTCAGCAGGCCCCCATTGATTGAATCCGATAAATGCGAATTTGCGACCGCGCACATTTATATATTTTATCTCAGAAGCTTCTTTTTCATTAAGCCCGCCGCCAAAGTAATTTATTCCGTTCTTTTTATATAGCTCAATCGTCTTTGTGTTATCATCACGGCCGTAATCATTGTTATGATTTCCGGTAAGTTCAATCATATTAAATCCCGATTTTTTCAATATCTCAAAGTAGCGATAAGGAGAGCAGAACTTCATGCGGTTAGGAAAAGGATATGAGCAGTTTTCATCAAATGAAACTTCATTCGACGTAATAGAAATATCTGCTGCAGAAGTAATACGCCATGTTTCTTTTACAGGCTCACTGACATCATCTCCCTTATCAACTGCAGGAATAAATGCCCTCGTCATAGCAGTAACACCGGTCTGAATCACGCTGACATGTTCAGAATCACTCCAGGAGGGCACATAATCGCGCCTGAGCGGATATCCTGAAGATGAACTGAGAACATAATCAGAGTCAATTTCCCCCCATGGCAAAAAACCGTCTATGTAAAGCGTTTTGGCGCATGGGCTCAAGGCTTCTACAGAACATATTCCGAGAAAACCTTTACTGGAATAATCCGCTGCCCTAAAATAATCAGATTCCGTAAATTTAAGCCGGGAATATTCTTTTCGAAGATAAGATGATATTTTTTTCTCCGCAAATATTTTTATCGGAATATTTTCTCCTCCGATATCCATGAAATTACTGATTTTCCCTTCCAGAATCTGACCGGCCTGCTCGGATGTTATATTTGAAATCACTGAAGTAAAATGAACCTGAATAAAAAGAGGGCCTGCTGTTGAAGATTCAGCTTCCTGATGCATAAATAACGGCATAAAAAAAGCCGTTATCAATATAAACTTTTTGATCTTATCTGCAGCTATAAACATCTAAGTCTCCGGTTATAATTTTATATTACGTAAGAGTTAATCAGATTTCGCAGCTGTCAAATATTTTACATTACACCAAAAGAGACTGATGACATAACAAAAAAGGCAGACCTGTTCAGTCTGCCTTCGGATCAAGCTATTTATAAATTTATAGTTCCTTAACTATAAACGATTCAGAGTATCTGCTTTCTTCCTGTACTTTATCAAGAAGATCAGATGCTTCAGATTTAGTCGCAAGGCGTCCTATTTTTACTCTGAAATACATCTGTCCGTCAACACTTGTCTTGTCGATATAAGCATCAAAATGAAGCGATTTTAGATATGAAACTTCCGATTTAGCCTTTGAAAGAGTATCAAAAGAGGCTACCTGGACAGCAAATTTTCCTTTAGAAACCGGCAGACGTACTTCAGAATTCTTTCTGCTGACTGAAGCAAACGCAGGTTTAACATTTGTATTTTTTACTGCTGAGTCATGTTTTTTTGATGAAGCAATTTTATTGTTTTTCTTATGCTTGGATGCAATTTTAGGTTTAGAACTGTGAACCGGACTATCATTATTCTTTGCAGAAAGAATTGTTTTTTCTTCCTTCTCATACAAATCAGGTTTTACACTCTGATTATCAGCAAATAAAGGATCTTTTACACTCTGAATACCTGTTTCTTTAGAGCCCAAATCAGTTTGTGTTCCCGAAGAAGGAACTTCATCAGGAATAGTGCTCAGAGGATCTCCGGTTATAAATCCGTTGTCTGTCGACGTTGTTGCAGTTTCCGGAAGTTTAACTGATTCATCATCAGATATTTTCATTCCGATAAGAAATGTAACCGCAACAATCGCTACAATAATAAAACACAAAATTGCTATCCTTGTTCCGTCAAGATTGAGCGAATAAATGCTCTTTTCCTTAACTTCTTTTCTTATAGGTTTTTGCTGCTGAAAAGACTCATTAAAATTTTCCATATATCCTGCACCTGCCGTCTTGTTTCTGTTAAATCTCCAGAATTATATATTACATAATCGGAAAATTTGATTTTTTCCTTAACAGAAAATTGGCGGGAAAGACGGTCCCGGATTTCTTCTTCAGACAGCTTATCTCTAGCCATGCCCCTTTCGATCATTAGGTTCTCTTCGGCAACAACTATTATATTTTTCTCCATGAGAGGATTCAATTTTGCCTCAAAAAGCAGAGGTGCATTAATAAAATATATTCTGTCATTTCCGATACTTTCTTTTATTACAATATCAGTAATAAGCGGATGAACGATTAAATTCAGTTTCTTCGTGAGCTCTTCGGATTTAAAAACATGGTAAGCAAGCTTTCTTCTGTCAAGTTCGCCGTTCGGACGAATAAATTCTTCCCCGAATGACTCTGTAATTTTTTTTAGTCCATTACTTCCTTTTTCAAGAACCTTCCTGGCAATAATATCAGTATCGATTATCGCCCCTCCAAGCTCTTCAAAAAACGAGCAAACAGTACTTTTTCCTGAAGAATAATTCCCCGTTACACCAACACGCATTTCATAAGCTCCAATAATTTTTTCGTATGTGCTTCACTGCAGCCGGATAAGGACTGCTCAAATAATTCTTCCCGCACTTCCTTCTGCATTACAAAATCATTTAATTTCTTCTTAGAAATATTCAGGATATTACCCGATTTGACTATGTTGTTCAACATTTTTCTTTTATCAGATTCATAAGATGTAATTTCTATTTCATCAGACAACACACAGTTTTTCAGAGGCAGAGAATACTTGCTTATATGAACAAACTTGTCACTCAGAATTTTTTCGATAGCATTCTTATAATTTATGAACGACTTCCGGGTATTTACCCCCCCGACCTTGTAATTTGAAGAATTTTTAAAAATATAATCCGAGTTCTGTTTCTCTACTGTATTCAGCCGTGTTGATCTGAACATGTATCTTTTCTGATAAGAACTTGATCTTGAATAAATCTCATGAAAAGGAAACGATGAATCGATACCTGCAATATACGTCTTTTTAAATCCGCAGTATTTAGCAAAATTAATAGCATCTCCGGCGACATTTCCGCATTTTGAATCAATGTTTTCTGCATCGAAAAGATGATCAATTATCTGACACATTGGATGCGAATTAAGATAGAAATACTGGCGATCTGTTTTTACTGAATTATGCGCGGTCAGCGACTGTATCAATATAGTTGATGATTTTATTACATTAAGGTGCTCCCATGTATACGCTTGCGGATCTATTGAAATAACAAAATCAGGCTCTATTTTATTTTCTGCCAAAACAGGAAGAGCAGAATCAACGGCAATAACAAAAACTTTACTTTCAATATTTTTAATTTTCTCTGCATATAAGTCAATGGATGGGCCGGAAGAAACAACAACTGCTTCATATTCATTAAATTTATCTTTGAAGCACTCAATTGAAGACGAAGAAACAAAGGAATCCATGTTTTTTAAAATGTTTTTAAAATATAAAATGCCGAACTTTTTTATGGTGAGATTGTCCGAGGCTTTTTTTGAGATATAAGAACTCAATGTTTCTCTTGCTTTTGTATAATATGAAGGGAAAGCTCTAACTGAGGCAGGATGTTCAAGAATAACAAACGACGATGAAGTCTCAATATTTATCAGCTGTTCCCAAAATTTATCTGAAAATTCTTTTGATTCCGGAGAAGCAAAATTAATCTTGGCTTTTTGCGAACTGTTTTCTAAAATAATATCTTTGCCTATTTGTGCGATTTCTTCAGAAATTTCAACAACAATCAGTTCTTTAATTTTTTCAGCATTCAGGTTCATTACATGATATCCGAGACCCAAACCGAGAAGAATCACACATCCTGAAAAATCTTCAGATAATGAAACAGATTTATCATTTTCCGGATGAATTCTACTGTGAATAAATACTTCATGTCCGTCTTCACTAATAACAGACAATGTCATCCTGCCGCTTTTAGCGGCATTTGTACTGAAACTGATTTGATTCATGCTTAATTATCGGAAATTTAGCCGGCAGAACCAAGCATTATATAAGGATTACATGATTCTCAAGAAAGTATTTGTTTAACTCTGCCGATAGCACCCGACTCAAGTTCAACCTTAATACCGTGAGGGTGTTCGGGCGAATTAGTAAGAATCCGCTTAACACATCCTTCGGTTATAACACCTGTTTTTTGGTCCTTTTTTAAAACTATTCCCACTTTCATTCCCGGATGAATTGATTTTCGCGTATTTCCCTGCATAAATTATTATCCCTTTTTATGATTATTCTGAATTGGAAGAAAACGTTCTGTCTTATATTTTTCTGCAATGTTTAGAAAGAAAAACGTCCAGCTGATTAGCGAAATTTCTTTTATCTCTTTCGCTGAAAGATGACGGTCGGTCAGTACTTTCTCCAGCCTGCCTCAATTCATCCATCAAATTGCGTACCGCGAGTCTTTCATGAATGTTTCTATCTGTTATTAAATTTCCCCGGAAATCTATGACAAATGAATTCTTTTCCACAACCCGGGATGCAAGAGGAACATCAGAAGTGATAACAAGTTCTCCAGCCGAAACCTCTGAAGCAATGTAGTCATCGGCTGCATCAGGAAAAGAAGAAACAACAACTCCTGAGATATAAACTGATTCCGGAATTTTTAGAGGGATATTTGCAACAAGTATAACACCAGCCCCTACTCTGTCAGCTACACGGAATAACATTTCCCTCACAGCTGACGGAACCGCATCAGCATCAACAAAAATTCTCAAGATAAATCTGTCTAATACTTTCTATCCTGAATCAACTGTATGAGAAAGCTGTAAAGGCCGGAAAAAATATAAATTACAATCAGCCCGATAAAAATAAAAAGAATCCATTTTTTCAGGAGTATTGACATTCCGATGACAATGAGAATCAGAAGAATTAGTTTAACACCGTGAATCTTCTTTAGAACACTTGCCTGAGGCTTTGAAAATTTTACGGTTGAAACCATAAGAAGAGCTACAAGAACAAAAAATACGGCAAATACCGGAAGAAATCTCTGAATATAATCTGTATCTGAAAATGATATCGGTATAAGAGCAATTATTATACCCGCAATAGGAGACGGCAGACCCGAAAAAGAATTTGATTCGTGAGAAACATTAAAACGCGCCAGGCGGTAAGCTGCACAAAGAGGAAAAATGGCGGCAATAAACATACCTAAAACAATATGCTGTTCCAGATTGATATTGAGTGCTATTTTTCGGAAATATGCCGAATATGCCAGAAACCCCGGCGCAATTCCGAAGGCAACACAATCAGCAAGGGAATCAAGTTCAGCTCCTATTTTGCTCGATACTCCAAGCATTCGGGCAACCTGACCGTCAAATCCGTCAAGGAGTGCTGCAAAAAGAATACACATTCCGGCTCTTTCATAATGACCGGATGATGCAAATATTATTGAAAGAAATCCGAACAGAAGATTACCCATGGTAATTGAATTCGGAATCCATGCTTTATTCAGTTTTATAAAACTCATTTTTAATTCCTTCGGAACATTCCCGTTTTACCCAGAACCTGTAAAAAAACAATAAACGGATATTCATTATACATATAATTTCGGCAAATTTTTCATAAATTGCCGTTTAAATAAATCTCAGTTAGTTTATCAAAACAAAGTCCTAAATTGTCAAGAATTTCAGGATCGTATTTACGGCCTCTTTCCGCAAGAATGAGATTAAAAGCATCTTCCGGAGAAAAAGCCTTGCGATAGAATCTGTCAGAACACATGGCATCAAAACAATCGGCAACAGATACTATCCTTGAATAAAAAGGTATCTCATTTCCCTTAATTCCGTATGGATAGCCGGTTCCGTCATAATTTTCATGATGAGTTAAAGCAATTTCAGCGGCAAAACCCGACATTTCTCCTCCGGCATCAAGAATCATGTCCCGGCCGTTAAGAGTATGATCGAAAACAGCATCTTTATCTTTTTGAGAATACACTCCCTCATGACATATTATAGAATCCGGGAGAAGAACCATCCCAATATCATGAAAAGCAGCACTAATACACAGTTTTCGTGTTTCTTCTTCATCAATCCCGCAGTGTATTGAAAGAATTTTAAGACACTCAAAAAAACTGAATGAAACAGATGCGGGACTTATTCTGGATTCTATAGCGGAATAGGCAAGTAATGCTATTTGAAAATTAGAGTCATGGAAACTAATATCAGACAAAATTGCTCCTGGAAATTCTTTGCCGCGAGAGGGACTCGAACCCTCACAGGGAAACCCCCACCAGAACCTGAATCTGGCGTGTATACCAATTTCACCATCGCGGCTTTTCTTAATGAAAGTCTTCCGATGTTGTTTTTGTCAACAAATCTTTTACTATATGAATAAGCCTCTGATTTACATTCATTATAACTAACCAAATAGTAAATTTTATTCATTCTACTGTTATACTCATAAATCTTATCTCATTAAGTTATCCGCAGAGTTATTAAATGATGACTTGACAAAAGACAAAAGATAGTATCGGATTTACAAAAAATAAAAAATCACAATATTAATGGGGGTAAAATGAAAAAAAGAGTAGCGGCAATTTGCCTTTTATTTGCTCTTTCAGCCTGTTCAAAAAATGAGACTAAACCTTTCAAAATAGGTCTTATCAATTTCGTTCTCGGAAAAGTTTATCTAATCGGAAAAGACGGAACGGAAATATCCGCAAAAGCCGGCCTTCCTCTCGATTCCGGAATGAAAATAAAAACCATCGGGAAAGATTCAATCTGCGAAGTTTACATTGCAGAAAACGCCATTAAACTTTTCGGAGACAGCATCGTTTCAGTAGATGTCCTTGCACATGATTCAGAAGCGGAATCAGACAACTCTATATTCAAACTTGAAAAAGGGCGGGTAATGGGGATTGTAAAAAATAAGCTGATGAAAAATGAAAACTTTCAAATCAACACACCTACCTGTACGGCCGCTGTTCGCGGTACAACATTTTTCGTTTCGCATGAAAAAAAATCATCGTCTGTCAGCTGCATCGACGGCAAAGTAGAAGTTTCTTCTCCGAAGTCAAAACCTGTTGTTGTTGAAGAAAATGAAAGTGCCGAAGTTTCCAAAACACAGAAAATTAAAAAAAGTGATATAGACAAGGATAAGGCAGTTGCTCTCAAAAAAGATTCAGAAATAAAAGAATTAACTCCTGAAAACAAAGAAACGTTCACCAAAATTGATTCAGGAGATGCGGAATCAAGAGATTCCGTTAGAAAAAAAATAAAAAGAATCAATTATCCGACCAAAAAAGACAGCAAGGGAAACAGCAAGGATGATGATGAAAGCGGAAGCGCTGACGTCTTTTTCTTCAAAAGCAATGACTAAAAATATTAAACCCGCAGTTAATCTGCGGGTTTAATTTTATATTTCCATGTTCATCACTTTCCTAACTTCCGAAAGCGTTTCTTCTGCCGTCTTTCTGGCGTCGGCAATGCCTTTTCGAAGAACATCTTTAATGTAATCGGGATTCTTTTCAAGCTCAGCTCTTTTTGCCCTGATGGGACGCAGATACTCGTTAAGCGTTTCTGAAAGCATCGACTTCAGTCTGCCGCTGCCTCCGTCTCCGATTTTTTCTGCAATAACTTCCGGACTTTCTCCGGTCGATAGTGAAATCAAAAGAAGAAGATTGGATACTTCAGGACGTTTATCAGGATCAAATGTTATAACTCTTTCTGAATCTGTCTTTGCTTTCTTTATAAGTGAAGCCGTTTCGTCTTCAGTCGCACTAAGCATAACTGCATTATTACGGCTTTTGCTCATCTTCTGCGACCCGTCAAGTCCGAGAATTACTGGAGCCTTGCTCAAGAGCGGCTGAGGCTCAGGGAAAACCGACTGTTTCTTTGCAAAACGGTCATTGAATCGCCTAGCGATAGTTCTGGTTAACTCAAGATGAGGAAGCTGATCTTTGCCGACAGGTACAAGATTTCCTTTGCAAAAAAGAATATCAGCAGCCTGATGAACGGGATACATATACATTCCCGCATTAATTCTTTTTAATCCGGCCGACTGAATCTCTTCTTTAACAGTCGGATTTCTGTCAAGCTCGGCATTTGTAACAAGAGTAAGAAAAGGAAGAACAAGCTGATTAAGTTCCGGTATATGGCTATGAGGGAAAATAACGAGATTTCCCTTTTCCGGATCGAGACCTGAAGCAATATAATCAATAACAAGCTGTTTAACATTTTCTGAAATATTTTCGAACGTATCCCGGTCAGTCAGAACCTGATAATCTGCAATTACGATATAAGTTGAAACACCAAGATTATGAATCCTGACACGGTTCTGAAGGGAACCGAACAAATGACCTATATGAAGCCTTCCCGTAGGACGGTCACCTGTCAGAACCCTGTATTTACCGGGATTAACAAGAAGATCTTCTTCGATTTTTTTGCATCTTTCAACGGTCGCTTCAAAAGTACCGTACTCTATTTTATCATTCGTTTCGTTAATTTCCATCTGAATCCTGCAAATTATTTATACTTTGGTTCCGCATAAGAATAAAGATCGTGCACATTTCCTTCTATCTGAGCGGCAACAGATCTGACTTCAAAACGAAGATCATTGCTGTAAAGTTTCTCATGAAGATCCTTTATCGTCTTCACTCCGATATCCTGAAAAGAATGGCGAAGTCCCTGTGTCAGATATGGGAGATAATCCATTATTGAACCTTTATCCAAAACAGCACCTGAAACGCCCTGAGCTACTTTAATCTTTGTATCTTCAGCGAAATAACGTTTTGCACCGCCTCTCTGCATCGCCTCAGGAGAAGCCATTCCTCTGTATTTTTTCAAACGCATTCCGTTTTCGTAATAGTATTCACCGGGTGCTTCCAAAGTTCCGGCGAAAAGACCACCCATCATTCCGCATGATGCTCCTAAAGCCAGAGCTTTTGCAATATGACCAGTGCTCGAAATTCCACCGTCAGCAATAACAGGAATTCCATGCTTGCGCGCCTCACGTGATACATGAAAAACAGCTGTACCCTGCGATCTTCCGCATGCCATTGTAACCTGAGTTGTACAAATCGAACCCGGCCCCATTCCAACACGAAGAGCGTCAGCTCCTGCTTTTATGAGATTAAGAGCCTGCTCGGATGTAACAACATTTCCGGCAATAATATCTATTTCCGGATATTTGCTTTTGATATACTTTATCATTTCAACCTGATAAAGAGAATTTCCCTGAGCCGAATCTATTACGATTACATTTACACCTGCTTTAACAAGCAAATCAAGACGCTCATAACTTTCTGTGTGAGTAGAAATCGAAGCACCGACAAGAAGCTGTTTGTTCTTATCTTTTGACGCGTTAGGAAACTCTCTGTTCTTAAGCAAATCGTTTCTTGACATCAGCGAAACCAAACTGCCTTTATCATCAACAATCGGGAGTTTTCCTTTTTTTGATTCACGCAGAACGTCGTTTGCTTCACTGAGAGAAATATTCTTATGCGCAGTAAGAAGATCTTTAGTCATAACTTCTTTAAGCTTTTTTGAAGGATCTTTTTCAAAATCGATATCACGGTTAGTTACGATTCCGACCAGCTTCGAACCCATTTTTCCGTTCTCGGTTATCGGAATACCCGAAAACCCATATTGAGCTTTAATATTAAGAATATCAGAAATTGTATTTTCAGGAGAAAGACATATCGGATCGGTAATAAAACCGTTTTCATATCTTTTTACCTTACGGACTTCTTCCGCCTGTTCGTCAGGGGTATTATTGCTATGAATTATCCCTATGCCGCCGTTGAGAGCCATTGCAATAGCCATACGCCCCTCGGTAACAGTATCCATCGGACTTGACACAAATGGGCGTTTAATCGACAGGTTTCGCGTTAATCTGGTATCAAGATCAACATCCGCAGGTGCAAAATCAATATATCCCGGCAGTATGATAAGGTCGTTGTATGTCAGTGAATTAGGGGATGAAAAAATCTCCTCGGCAGACCATCCGTCTTTTTTCATATAAATCTCCAGTTAAACTCTTTTGTCACCAATAAACTCTAAGCAGTTGATGTCAATAATATATCTCCGAAGCGAAAGGAATCAACTATTTTACCAGTTTATTATATCCTGCTACAAAAGAAGTTATTCCTCCGGCAACAGCTTTAGAAACAACTGCCTGATAATTTGGAGTTATCAGAAGATTTAGCTCTTTCTTATTGGTAATATAACCGATTTCAACAAGAACCGCCGGCATAAGGGAGCCTCTCAGAACGAAAAAGTCAGCACGTTTTACACCCCTCGAATGAGACTGTTTCATCGCAGAAGTCATATTCTTCTGAATAAACTCCGCGAGGATATGACTTTCCTTCTGAATCTGTGCCGCAAGCATAAGAGCTTCGATAAATTCTATATCATCGTAATGATGTTTTTTCTTTGTTTCGAGAATGACTACATTATTTTCGAGAGTTGCCGTTACTCTTGCGTCATCTGTGGTCGGATCTCTTGAAAGATAATAAGTTTCAAATCCGCTGCTCTTCGGCGAAATTGAAGCATTTACATGAATGCTTATAAATAATCCGTTTTTACTTTTCCGCAAAAGCTTATTGGCTATTTCCGTGCGTTCTCCGAGCTCAAGAAAAATATCCTTGCTTCTTGTAAGGCTGATGTTGACTCCCTTGAGTTCACGTTTCAAAATATCACGGATTCTTTTACAAACGGCAAGAGTAATGTCTTTTTCACGTCTGCCGCCCTTTCCGACAGCCCCCGGATCTTTTCCGCCGTGCCCGGCATCTATTACAATAAAATCAATTTCTTCATAATGTACATCATCATCATCGACCGGCTTCTTAATGACTGTTTTTGGTTCTTTATCTTCATTGAAATAATTACCATGCCGCGAAAAATTTTTCTCGAGCATTATCTCTAGTATTTGCCGTGCCGAATCCGCCGGAATAAAAACTTCACCGTCAGACCCGCGCCTGACGGGATAATCCGACTTAATCAGTTCTTTTCCGGCAAGAATTACAGACAAATCAATCTGATATACCGCGACATAAGTTTTCTTATATATTTTTCCGCGTCCGAGAACAGGATCAATGCCCTGGTCGAATTCACCGTCACGGCAGATTTCATAAAGCGAAACATATTCCTTTCCGTTCAGTTTCTGAATTCTGAATTGCAGAGCAGAATTATCTGCAGGAATAATTGAAACTGCCGCACACGTAAGAAAAACAAATGTTAGAATTAATCTCATGTATAAAATAAGCCCGATGAAATCTTTTCCATCGGGTTTATTTTTAAGTCAAGGAAATTGCGTTATGCACTCAAAAGTTCACATATCTTATCAGATAGAACTTTTGCTGAATACGGCTTGCTCATGTAATATTTTATTCCGCAGTCTTTGATACTTTTCTCATCCAGACTATCACTGAATCCCGAAACCAGTATAATCGGTTTGGAAGGACACAAAGACAGTACCTCTTTCGCCAGATCGTATCCGGTCATACCTGGCATCATATAGTCGGTTATAATGAGAGCATATTCCCCCGGATTTTTACTTATAGCAGTAAGAGCATCCTTTCCATTTGAAAAAACATCAACTTCATAATTCATTCTTTTCAAAAGCTCGGAGCCGGTCAAAAGAAGATCTTTTTCGTCGTCAATCAGCGCTATTTTCTCCCGCGATCCCTTTTTAAAACCTCTTCCTTCGGCACCTGCACAAGAAGATATTTCCTTATATGAGACAGGAAGATAGACAAAAAAATCACTTCCGGCATTCGGAGTGCTTTCAAAAATTATATTTCCTCTGAATTTTTTTGCTATCCCGAGAGCAACAGATAAACCCATTCCGCTGCCCTCTCCTTTCGGTTTAGTCGAAAAAAACGGATCAAATATTCTGGATGAAATTTCTTTTGCTATTCCGCATCCCGTATCTTTTATCCGTATCTCGGCGTATTCTCTGCCCGGCTCAAGCCCCAGCAGATTATCCGGACTCGCGGTAATACTTGAGAGAGAAAGTCCGATAACTCCGTTTTTGTTTTCCATAGCATAAAGAGAATTATTGAAGAGATTAATTATAACCTGATTAATCTGAACAGGATCTGCCTCGACATTGATATCTTCTTCCGGTAATTCAATTTTCAAAACAGTATTGTCAGGAACAGAACTCTTCACAAAATCTGCCGAATCTTCTACAAGTTTCTTTATACTGAACACTTCAGTCCTCGAAACGGTCTTTCTGCTGAGAGCCATTATCTGACCGATAAAATCCTGCGCCCTGCTGCAGACTTTAATTATAGCGGAAACATATTCAGCCGATTCTTCCGACAAATCTTCCTGCGATGACAGAAGCTCAGAATATCCCAATACGGCCCCGAGAATATTATTTAAGTCATGAGCTACTCCGCCGGCTAGACTGCCGAGCGCTTCCATTTTCTGATTCTGATAGAAATATTCTTCGAGCTGTTTTTTTCTGCTGATATCATAACCAGTTCCGACAAGATATTTTTGTCCCTTTATATCAATAATTTTGCCTGTAAGAAAATATGGAACAACAGTTCCGTCTTTTCTTTTCAAATCGGCTTCAAAAAATCCTTCACCTTCCTCAATAATTTTACTCACCATTTCAGCGGCTTCCTCTTTATTTTCATCAGCGATCCAGTCAACAATGACCCTTCCTTTTATTTCATCGGAGTTATAGCCGATCAATGTTTCAAAGTTCTTATTCCATTTTATAATCCCGGGAGTTCCGTTCACATCATACAAAAGAAAAATTCCCGGAAGACTGTTCAGAATATCCTCAACAAACTGTTTTTGACTGGCCAGCTCTCTCTCAAATAATGCGGATTTTTCTTTTTCAGCCAGAAGGTTCTCATGTATGACAGTAAGACGTTCATTTTTTCCGGTAATCTTTAATACGGCATCAAGGTACGCGTTTCTGAACAAATAGGCGGTTTTTACCAAAACCAGCATAAAGAGAATATAAGTACATAAAACAACTAGTCTCAGCATATCAAAACTATTCGAAGGGAAAAACATAAAAAGAATCTGAACAGCGACAGATGTGCACATAAACATAAAAGTTGTTCTGATTTTCAAAAAGAAAGCCGACATAACAATTGCGGATATAAACAGAATAATTCCCGAACCTGAAGTTTTCCATTCAGCAATGGATATTATTCCTGCTAAAAAAATACTCAGGACGATAACATAGAAATGAACATCTCTCGGTATTTTTTTAAAAAAAGTGAAACATATTAATGCAGCAATATAGGTAACAGAAAACATGATATTATGAGGAAGTAATAATTTATCAGGATTAATAAGAGCGGTCATAACGATTAGAGGCATTGAGACTGAAAGAACAAGTATATAGAGAAATTTCACAATTCTGCTGTAGTCAATTTCGCTCGTTTCAATTGCATTTTTTTCAGAATACATTCTGAAATCGTCCTCACAATCATTTATTAATCATAACCGTAGCGATGGAATAATTAAAACTAACTTAAAGATTAAGAATATGATGTCATAAAATAAAAGTCAAATTAATATATTAAGATGATAAAAAATGCTTTTATAGTATTGGATCATTATGCTAAAAATGTTCAGATTATTAAATTTTAAAAAGAAAGGCATTTACATGAAACGCTGCGGATGGGTGAACCTCAAAAATCCTCTTTATATAGAATATCATGATGATCAGTGGGGAGTTCCGCTTCATGACGAGAATAAGCTTTTTGAAATGATTGTTCTTGAAGGCGCACAGGCCGGTCTCTCGTGGGAAACCATATTGAAAAAGCGTGAGAATTACAGAAAAGCATTTAAGGACTTTGATCCTAAAAAAGTTGCAGCATTCACTTCCTCTGATGTTGAAAAGCTTTTGCAAAACGAAGGAATTATCCGCAACCGTCTGAAAATTAAATCTGCAATACAAAACGCCAAGGTTTTTTTGGAAATACAAAAAGAATTCGGAAGTTTCGACAAGTTTATTTGGAGTTTCATTCATGGAAAACCTCTAAATCCGAAATATAAGACTCTGTCCGAAATGCCGGTAAAAGATGAACTTTCAGACCATATTTCAAACGAACTGAAAAAACGCGGAATGAGCTTTGTCGGCTCAACTATAATTTTTGCTCTTATAATGGCAATCGGAATGATTAACGGACATACAACTGACTGCTTCCGTCATAAAGAATGCGGAAAGTAATACGCGTTTTTACAGAAACACTTTAATTCTTTCATCGAGAGCAGTATAATCCTCAAGATGAAGAGTATTCATACCTATATCTGCCGCGCCTATAATGTTCTCTTTCAGATCATCTATCATCAGAGAGTTTTTCGCATCTGCTCCTAAGGAATTTATCACATGCAGAAATGAATCTTTTTCGGGCTTTCTGAAACCGATATCATTTGAAAAAAATATACCGTCGAATATTCCGAACAAACTCCCATATTTCTCTTTTAATATAACCGTATGCGGGAAATTGGTATTACTCAATACAGCAGTTTGAATTCCTTTTTCTTTTACATTCCGCACAACTTCAAACGAAGGCATTATAGGATGCATGAGAATATCGTTCCATCCGTCTAAAAAATCATTTTCTGAAAGACTGATTTTAAGCATAGCCGTTACATGTTGGGAATACTGCGAAGTTGTGATTTTACCTTTTTCATGAAGATCATACATCTCATCCTGAACAAAGCGGCTTTTAAGCAATTCGGCACTCTCTCCGGTTTTTGCCGCCCAATAATTAAAAGCCCGGTCAACTGAAAAAGTAAAAAGCACATTGCCAAGATCAAAAACTACAAGTTTTATGTTCATAAATATTTTCTCTAAAATAAAAACCCGCCTTGCAGCGGGCTTTTATTTTATTCACCGAAATTGAATCCGAGCGAAGAGTATTTTCTGTTGAGAGCAACTGTAACAGGAATCTGTTTTGCCGCTGGTCCCCAAAGCTGACGGGGTCCGGATGATGCGAATACATCAGCTTTTGCCCATTCAGCTCTTCTTTCAGCGAAATATTTAAACGCTTCCGAATCAGTTTTAACAAGAGCTTTTTCAATAACGAATTCGTCCTTTCCGTGACGTCTTTCGATATTGAGAAGACCTGTAAGAGGAATGCCGATCGGTTTTCCGCCTTTATCAAGATCAGACACGCTCGCGATGTAGCCTGTTTTTCCTGAAAGGATTAGCGAACCGGCAGTGAGTCCGAGATTGTAGCAGTATGCAGCGTCGAAAAGAGTCGGAGCTCCGCATCTGCCTTCGTAACCGAAGAAGTGATTGAGAGTAGCGAAAGGAACTGTTGAATCAAGCTCCTTAACGCGCTTCGCAACCATGTCGATGAAAAGCTTTTCTGTAGGGATAAGCGATACCTGAAGATTTCCGTGTGAATCTCTTTCAGCAAGAAGCATGTCTACGATGTAAACAGGAAGAGAATTCATAAGCTTCTGGTGTTCTGAGGAAAGCTTTCCAATTACGAAAGGACGTTTTTCTTCTGCAGTCATCTTTGAGATTTCTGCTTCAACGCTTGCAAGCTTGTCATTGAGTTCGGCAATGAGAGTGTTCATCTCAGGGATAAATTCTATGATTCCTTCAGGAATAAGAACCGCACCGTAATTCATGCCGTTTTTAGATCTGTCGATTACAACTTTCGCAATGTCATCAACGATTTTAGAAAGAGGCATTTTCTTTTCAGAAACTTCTTCCGAAATGAGGGCTACCGGAGGTTTAACCTGCATTGCAACTTCAAGAGCAACATGAGAAGCAGAACGTCCCATAAGTTTTATGAAGTGCCAGTATTTTCTTGAAGATGGAGTATCCTGAAGAATGTTGCCCGCAAGCTCTGCATATATTTTAGTAGCTGTGTCAAATCCGAAAGATATCGGAAGAAGATCTCCGATCTGAAGATCACCGTCGATAGTTTTAGGGCATCCGATTACCTGAACTCCGCTTCCGTCGGCTTTTACGCCTGAAAAAAGAAGCTCGGCAAGAACCGCGGCGTTAGTGTTTGAATCATCTCCGCCGATTACAACGATGGCATCAAGTTTATTGTCTACGCATGTTTTTTTTACTTTTGCAAACTGCTCGTCGGTTTTGATCTTAGTTCTGTCTGAACCGAGAAAATCGAATCCGCCGGTGTTTCTCACTTTTGCTACAGCTTCATCAGTTATTTCAAAAAGCTTACCTTCAAGAAGACCTTTAGGGCCGGCTTTAACTCCGAGAAGAGTGTTGTCTTTTCCGAGAATTTTTTTGAGACCGTAAACAACATTGTGTCCGCCTGCAGCCGGTCCGCCTGAAAAAAGAACCGCAACTCTTTTTCCTTTGAGAGGAGATGTATTAGTTCCTGAAGCGCTTAGAACCTTGTTCTTTGACGCAGAACTTGTCTGAGGGAAAGATTCTGCAACTTTTGCGCTGTCTTTTGTAGAAATAGTGTCGGAAGCTTCTGTGAAAGAAACCGGGCTCAGGTTTTCGCCTTTGCCGAAAACCGCACATGTAGGGATTTCTAGCGAACGTATCGCGTTTTCAAAAATGGAATTGTGCGCTTCCATTTTAATCAGAGATTCTTTTAAGCTCATTATTACCTCGCGGGAATTATCCGTTATTTTTTTAAATAGTTAAATCATGCCGGATAGTGTCAATAAAATATTATCAATCTTTGAAGCGCATGAGGTTATCAATTGTAAAATTCCACTCAGGCGTGATAATCTGTTTAGCGGAAGGATCCGCCTCATACCATGGAGAAATATCATCATTCTCGGGATTGATAACAATATGAATATCCTGCGCGGGCATGTAGCTCTGAGCGAGAATAAATATTCTTTTTCCGGTTTTAATATCTTCGGCGGCATCCATTACGATAAGTGCATGACCGGGACTTCCGCCCTGAATGAGAACATCCCCGGGCGAAACTTCGCCAATCGGCACTTTCTTCAGTTCACGTTCGAGAGACGCTGATCCTGCATACATGAAAACAACATCGAGATATTCCCGAAAAGTTTTTCTTGAATTATCGGGTTCTGCTAATCTGACCCATGCTATCCGGTTTGACCTATTTTTAATTCTGTAGCCCAATTTCCATTTGTGATAATCCGCACGAAAACCGTTTGAAAAGTTAAAATGAATCTTTTCATATTGACCGGTTTTGTAAAGATATTCGGCTCTCAGCCGCATAACAGCGTCCGCGCACTGCTGAAGATCTTTTTTGCCCGTATCTATATCAAGTACTGAACAATGAACATCCTGCCGGTACTTCAAACTTCCGTCGAAAATCTTAACCGGGGTACCATATTTTTTGAGCGGAAAACTTCTCAGAAAATTCTGAAAACTATCAGCCGGATATTCTATTCGTTTGTATGAAGAAGGTATGACAAATCTATCGTGAATATTCATCGCGGTTTTATTGATAGAAAAACCTGACTTATCGGTCTGCCCTGTGAGTGAACAGGAAGATAGAAGAAGTAGCATCATGAATGTAAATATTTTTTTAAATTTCATTCCTTTCTTATACCTCAAATAAATAATTTTATATTATGTCTTCATTGAACTTTAATATATCTAAATCAAATTCTTTTACTTGTATCCGTAAAAATACAATTTAATTTTTCAATCTTCTTCAATCTTAAGCAAGAATATTTCAGACAAACCATTCCTTTTCATAAACATAACCTGATCAAAAAAACTTCACAATCCGTATTATCTATTAAATCCATTCTTATCTCATTTGAATTATATTTGATTATACTCCTTCTTTCATCAAATTTGTCTTGACGATTTCAATAACACTTCATCCTTTTTATAAAAAAAGGAACATAATTTGGTAAAAAAATTTTTACTGATATTATTCTGTATTATCAGTCATAATATATTACTAAAATCTTCAGATAACGCAGATGCTATAGGTAAAATCCGCGAAGTACGTCACGATTGCATTGTAGTAGTTATGAACAATTCAAGTTTTGCAGACAAAGTAAAAATTGGAGATCAACTATATATATATGTTAACGGTCAGTATTTACCGCTAACGGTTGAGTTTCCGATGATGACCATTGTTAAATGCAAGATTTCAAAAGAACTAAAAAATAATTCAATAGTCGGGTTATCCGTTTATCAAAAAGCGGGCACCATAAACTCAGATGCAAAAAATGAAAATAAAAACATAAAAAAATTCTGATAGGCAACATTTCTTTCGACACAGTTTTTATTTCTAAAGGCCGTTTCAGATCCGGATTAAATGATGATAGAGAAGAATTATGCAGTCATAATTTCTGGATGGGAACTACAGAAATCACTTATAAAACATGGGTTGCTGTATTTAGATGGGCTAAATCAAACGGTTATTCTTTTTCTTGTTCTGGAAATAAGGGAAGTAATGACTCAGGAAGCGAACTTCAACCGGTTACTAATTTAACATGGCAGGACATTATTGTTTGGTGCAATGCCTGCACAGAATATATCAATAAAACGAGCGGAAATAATCTCAAGTTAGATTTTGTTTATTATCATGACAAATCATTTAAAAGCCCGATAAAGTCATCGCTACAATCAGTTGTCGCTGACGGAATAACCTATGATACCACATATCCTTTTCAAAAGACTGAAGCAAAAGGTGTTCGTTTGCCTTCAGCAAAAGAGTGGGAATATGCAGCACGAAAAGTCAATAAAGCAAACACGGCAACTAAAGACCGGCATTCAGGATTTCTACTTCCCGGAAATTGTCCAAGTATTGTTTATGATGCTGACAATAAAACTTTTAATATTGAAGATTTTGCATGGTTTATCAACAACTCGAACAAAACTTCACAAGTAGTTGGATCAAAAAAAAGCAATTCGTCGGGATTGTTTGACATGAGCGGAAATGTATGGGAATGGACATTTGATGAAAGTTTATCTTCAGGCGGATATAGAATAGCATGCGGCGGAAGTTTTGACAGTGCGTTATATTATCTTCAGGTAGGTTTAAGATATGATTTCAAGGACAGGACTCTAAAGAACAACATTGGATTTAGAATAACAATGAATGACTAATAAGGAGAAAATATATATGAAATGCTTCAAATGTGTCTTATCATCAATTGTTCTGTTTACAATTTTTACCGGTTGTCAAACTTCAGAATCAAGCTTGGTAAAATACAAAGCGCTTGATGAAAATTTCAAGTTCAAGCCAAATCAAAAAATTGTAGTTTTTGCAGGAACCAACAATGATGTTGATATTTTACTTGCAACAAAATTCTCAGAGCAATTACTTTCAAACGGTCGTTTTATTCTGATTTCGCAATCAGAAATATCCAGAAAGATCAACAAATACCCTTTGAATCATAATGTTATTGACTTTGAAATTGCCAGCGATCCTGCCATACATAGAACAGAATATCTTTCAGAAACAAGCATGCAAAAAATAGAAGAACTAAGTGAAAAAATGAAATCAGATTATTTGCTGGTTGTATGGGCCGGATCTTTATATACTGTCAGCAATAAGTGGGGTTATCGGTCTTATATTCCGATTTATACCCGGATGTATGAAACTAGAACTAAAAGAATTATCGGGTTTTCTTCGGATGCCTATATTGGAAATGCGACTCTTTCAATAACAGGTCAGCCCGATGAAGCATATGTAGAAAAAATTCTTTTATCTGCTGTCGAAGGAACAACTGCGGATATAGATAAATATTTTAGGTAATAAAACTATTGGAGATAATAAATGAAAAAAATTAGTTTAATGCTGAAGATCTTTTTTTGCTCTCTGCTTTTCTTAACAACAAGCTGCGTAGTAGATCATGTATTTTTAAAAAAAGATGTAAAACCAAACAGCAGAATCGCCGTTATATGCGCCGAACCCAAATACAAAGATATAAGCTTATTGTTTGTATCAGCCATTGAAACTGAATTAATAAAGTCTTCTACTTTCAATGTTGTCAAACAGACTGAAACAATGAAGCTTATCCCGGATTATCCGCAGAAAATTAAAGGTCCATACGGAATGGTAATATCATCAGAGATCAATGAAAATTATTCCAAGACGGATGTTGCTTCATTACGCGAAATCGCATCAAAACTCAAAGTTGACTATCTATACGTAATATGGGTTCCTCTTTTTCTTGAGATTGATACTGATACTACAGCCGATTTATATCAATGTTCAACAATAGCTCAGCTATTTGAATTTCCTTCAGGAAATGAAATCGCTCATGCCAAATATAATCCGCAATGGGTAAAAGACGGGTTTGCTATCGGTGGAATTTATAGTCCGGAAGAAGCTTTTCAAATATTTTCAGAGTATATCGTAAAAGATATTGGCAAAAATACCAAAACTCTTAAATAAATTCACATTACGCAAAACGTATATGGGTATTAATTAAATACAATATCCATATACGATGCTTTTTCTCAATAAATATAACAGTCAAAACCAATGAACATCATGCCGGCACTTTAAAATTCCGTCGATAATCTTCACAGGAGTTCCATATTTTTAAGTTTATAATTTCTCAGATACTTCTGAAAACTATCAGCCTCAGTCTCTTACTTTCCTTACTTTAATTTTCCATATTCGCGAATAAACATGTCTACCGCTTCACCGCAAATACGCTTGAGCGCACGATCATAATACGCGCTGTAATTGTTTCCCGGCATATCGGTTATTGTTGCGGATAAATTCATCTTCCAGATAAGAACTCCAGTTTCAACATGTATTGCTTTAAGAGTCAGGGCAATGTATCCATTATATTTTCTGTCACCGGATGGAGAAAGAAGCCCTTTCGAAACAGTTTCAGTTCCTGAAACAGGAACCATGTCATAATTATTCAGCTGGGCAATCACGAGGCTGTCCGCATTGAGAAGTTTACCGAGCCTTTTCTGATCATCTTTGGATATCCCGGTCATCGCAAACTGCTGCTCGTTCAGTATTTTGTCAATCTGGTCACGGTCAATGATATCAAAACCTGTTTTAATAAAATATGTTTCAAATGCACCGCGGTAATTTTCGGTTACAGTTTTCTGAAATGAAACTTCTGTGCCGTCGGCTTTATTATAAATGAAAGGAAGAAGAGCCACAGCGGTATGCTGCATACTTTTAATCTTGGGATTAAACACAACCACTATGTCAGTCTTTATCGTATCATCAATACTCGGAGCGCCTATAACCGAAGCAGAAAACAAAAAAAGCATTACCGACAATACTGCAGTAAAACGTAGAATTTTTAGCATAATGAAATTTCTCCTTATCAAACGGATTGTAAACGATTAATCAGATTCAAGTCAAATATTTATTGATTAGTATTAAATATTTAGCCATCTCAAATTACCGTTTAAATTCTTTAAATTATCAATTGGAGAATGAAGATTAATCACCACAAACCCCTCTTTGAAATAAAGAGGGGCTTACACAACTGAATCAATAGATTATTTCTCTTTCCCGGTCTCTCCTTTATTAAAGGAGAGACCGGGAAAGAGAATTTTTTCATAAATTTTACTGCTTCAGCAAAAAGAGAATTATATCAAAAAAACTAAAACATTCGGCGAAGCCGAATACTTTATTCGCGCAGACTATCGCTGTCATTTCGAAGAAATGCGCGATAGTTCTGTCGCGACAAAAGCCGGGAATGGGATCTCTCTGTCCAACGCTTATGGACTTCCTGTCCGCGTTGGATTCGCGCCATCCTGGCGCACAGGATGATGAGCGGCCGTGTGCTCACGATGAGCACGAGCGAGGCGATGACAGGATGTCAAAATCGCCGAGGACGA